>SKEW01000057.1_pt1 | contig 84690 bp, 77 predicted proteins | sample 4841441 | NCBI WGS metagenome assembly SKEW01 (sample SAMN11008799, study PRJNA524170) | human gut metagenome | isolation source: fecal sample from pouch patient p41 | place: Israel: Tel-Aviv | reverse complement strand
CCCCCCCCCCCCCCCCCCCCCCCCCCCCCCCCCCCACTGCTTTTCCTCCTCAGCTTCTTCCATTGCTGGAACAGGAAGCGGAATATCTGCAGTTACCGTCTCCGACTCCGGTTCTGGATCCCATCCTGGCGGCAGTTCACACTCCGATTTCTGGATACCCAGAAGCAGACAGATTGTTGAATCAATTATCCAGCTCTGCTCCTGGACATATCCTGTCAGTAGCTCCACCGTGTGCTGATCACGGATCAGGTCCTTATATTCATCCTTGGTCACCTGGACCATTCTTTCTTTACTCATCTTCATCCTCCAGACACTTGTATTCATCTTTTCCGCATTCCATCCGATCCAGTGCTTTCTCGAACCGGATAGAGAAAATCGTCACCAATACCAGCCAGATCAGCGCCGGTAAGGCCGAATGGCAGGTAAATAATCCAAAAATGGATGCGATTGTTCCTATTAATTCTCCTGTACTCATTTGTTACCTCCCGGAGTAAATAAGTCATCGAGAAACTTCCGCATACCTTCTTTCAAAAGCTGTTTTTTCGCTTCATCTTCCTTGTCAAGTTCCTCTTCACTCATAATCGCCAGTTTAAATACATCTTCCATCTCTTTATCTGCCACTTTTTTTCCTCTGACTTTTTCGATTTCTCTATGAATATGTTTTACTGCGTAAGTCAGCTCCGACAAAACAGTGACCTCATCTCCCATAATTTCCGCTTTTACGATGTTTCCTTTACCTTCTATTTTAATCATTTGCTTTTCTTCTCAACTTTCTGTATAATATTAGTGGTTATTTGTTTGAGTGCCGGAACGGGTGGCAGCCCTAACGGCACTTATTTTTATCCTGCTTCCATAAGCTTGTCCTCCTTTCCCCGCCCTCAGGCGGTCTTTTCCTTGTATGTCTTTTCAAAACCGATTCCCTCCATCGCCTGATCAACCTTTTGTCTGATCAGTTCCATAGCCCTCTGCTCTCCGATCTGTTCCGGAGAATACAGCTGACCATTGATGATAAACCGGGTTTCGCCAATGATCGGTTGCCCTTTCATGGGTACCACCTCCCTGTGGTATGGTATGTATGGTGTTGATTGGTTGTTACATGTTCTGATTTCTTTTCTTCTGAGACAGAAACTTTTCCACCTGTTTCCACTCAGGTGACCTTGATAATTCGCACCAATCGTGGCCGAGAAGTTCGAAAGACACTAGAACTGACGAAGCCTTTTGATTAATGAATCTTTTTTTCCATGTTTTAATTTCATACATTTTCTTCTACCCCTTTACTTTGTGTGGGAACGCTCTCACCAAATAATTGTATCTCTGACAAGGATCAGCTTGGACGAGCTATCGAAACCCTTGAAGAATACGACATCATTGAAGGCGACTATGTAAGTGGTTTCAAAATTTTGAAATTCCCTGATTAAAACTGGGTTTCAAAAATTTCATCTTTTGTTACGGTAAGGGTACATTTTCTTTCTGTGCAATTCATGGAAAATGCCTTTACCGTACTGCAGCGAATTCCATTTACCACCAGCGCCATTGCATCTACATCAAACATCACTCTGTGCAACGGATAATGACCGTCATTTGCCGGCGTGTTTATCGGGAAGCCGCATTTTGAACAATACTTTTCGTCTTCGTACTCTTTTACTTCATTACCGCATCTTGGGCATTTCATTTCTTTAATCACCACCTATTAATTGAAAATATTTTCCTGTTATGATAAAATTTCTTCATAAGGAGGAACTTAAGATGAACTGGACTACTTTCGGTCATATTGCAGATATTTTAGGCATTATAAGTTTTCTATTGTCGCTTGGGATATTTCGCAAAATATACACCAAAGCTGAAATTCAAAAGACAACATACGCAGAAGAACGTGACGCACTATTAGCGCATCTGATAGCACTTCAACAAAATATTTGGAACGATGGACTTACTTCTGCAGAAATCCAAGATACTTTGCAGACTAAAATGTTCGAGTATCAGATGAAATACCTTTTCATTTCATCTCCACGTTGTATTTTTCATGCTTTTAGGTGTACTCATCTTTTGAAGAATGGTATAACCAATTCAAACACTCATAAAATACGAAATGACATAAACTTTTTAATTGCACGTTTATCTAAGAAGGAGTAACTATTATGGACAAAGCTGAAATTTCTAAATTTATTGATAAAACCATATCCAAAACAAAAAAACACGAATTAGATTGGAAAGCAATCACTAACAATAATGTTTTAAAGCCTTTACCCACAGAAGCGAATACGCTTATTAGTAATTATTTTTGCGAATCACTTTGTACAAACGACAGTTATATTGCCAATTTCCGTACTGGTTCATTAGTGCTTTTAGTTTTTTCCTCAACCGTTCCTTCATTACTCACTCCACCCGATGGTTGTAAACTTTCGTTGCGTATACAGGATGAAAAGAGTAAATATGCTGTCGAGATATCAAATACATCTGATGATACTTTTAATGCGCACGAATTAATACGCCTGTATAATTTGATTGATAAGGATTCACCTAGTATTCAAACTTTGATTGACGATTTCCTCAATAGTTGAATATCTTTCTTTGTATCCTGTGCCAGCTTCTTTATCTGAGAGGCTGGCAATTTTATTTTCTGCCTCTTTCATAAGAATGAGTTCCAAACGTTTTACCCTGCGTTCTAACTCATCCTGCTTTCTACTTGCATATTCCCAATACCATTTTGGAATCCACATCGTGATCACCTTCTTATTTATCTTTTTCTTTTCCTGTTTGATCAGTTTTTTGGTCATTTTCCAGTATCTCTGATCTTCTGACCGCATAAACCACTCAAACGCATATCTATTGTCTCAGTTTTTCTCTTCCGTCTTGCTCACCTCCTACTCATCTGTTGCAAATAGGTAATCCAGTGTTTTACCTAGAATCCGTTTTATAAATAGTTGAATATTTTTTCATGTTATGATAAAATCCTTTCATGCTATTAGGCATGGAAGGGAGCGTGGTCTTTTTGACCAAACTTTTGACTTTGCCTGTTCTCTTAAGATGAGGTCTCATAAGTGGTACCAACGCACTCTAAACTGGTTAAATGTAGATTACTGATACGGCGTTACGTTACTCAGAGAAGGAGTCAAAAACACGCGAGACGGCACTCATTTAAAATGCTTCACCGTATTAAGTTCTCCTCATCATTTGTCAGCGATTAGGCATGTTGCAGAACCAAAACTGCGAAAGTGACAAAGTATTCCATAGAAACACTTGGCGTCATCTTGTGTGGTGAAAACCTGCAAAGTACATAGAGTAAACAAATTTGGCACAATGCTGGTAGGAATGACGCTCCTATCAGTATTTTTGTTTACTCACTTTGATGGTTTGCCGGAGCAAATGTCTCTGCTGGCAAGCCAAGCACTTCACAAATTCTGAAATACTCTTCTGCGCTCATCTTTCGTTTTCCATTCAATGTCGGACTCAACATATTCATTGGAATACCTGCTTTTTCAGACAAATACGAATACTTTATTCCGTTTTCATCTAAATATTTCTTCACTTTTAATCCAATCACTTTTATCGCCTCCTTTTGTCATATTTTGTGAAGTTGTTATTATATTATGTCATATTTCATGAAATGTCAATATGTTTTTCATGTTTCATGAAGTTTTTTTCTTGTATTCATGAATGACTTGTGGTAGTATCCTATTAAAAGGAGGTAGCGACATGAGTGAGAACATAAAGGAGATTGTTGCAAAAAATCTTCTCTACTATAGAAAGAAAAATAAGATAACGCAAAAACAATTGGCTGATAAATTAGGCGTAAAACATAATGCTATTTCTGCATGGGAAAACGGAGTTAATTCAATTGATATTGATACACTCTTTCAAGTTTGTCAAATCTTCGGAATTACAGTTAATGATATGTACAATATAAAGGAAGAGAAAAATCCGTATACAATTGCAGCGCATAAAGACGGAGCTGAATTTACACCGGAAGAGTTGAAAAAGATTGAAGAATACAAGAAGCTGCTCCTTGCAGCGCGGCCAAAGGAGTGATTCTTTTGACTTATGAAGAAATGCAAATACTCCATGATGATCTTAATATCGTTGAAATGGATTTATCTGAAGTATCTGGATTAAAAGGACTATATGTTAATGGTCATATTGCCATTAATGCCAAAATGTCTGACATCGAGAAAGCTTGTGTGCTTGCTGAAGAACTCGGACACCACTACACAACCTATGGAAACATTCTGAATCAGAGTGATACTTCCAATCGAAAACAGGAACTGCGTGCCCGAGCATGGGCGTACAACAAGCAGATCGGCTTACTCGGCCTGATCAGAGCCTATGAGCATGGCTGCCGGAACCGGTTCGAGATTGCAGAGTATCTGGAAGTGACTGAGGAAGTGCTGGAAGAATGTTTGATCTTCTACCGGAACAAATATGGGATGTGTAAGGCTGTTGATAACTATGTTGTTTATTTCATGCCAAATTTGGTGGTTATGAAGAAATTATGAAAGGAGAATTTTATGCCCGAAGATAAGCTTTTTCTAACATACAATCAGCAAATGCGAAAATTGAGGAATAATAAGCAAATACTTTGCAATGGATCGTCTCACAAAAAGATTTTGGTACGTGCTGGCTATTTTAATATCGTTAATGGATATAAAAATCCATTTATAAGTGGGTGTGATGAAAACGGAAACCATTCATATATCTCGGGAACATCCATCGATCAGCTCCAGGCAGTCAAAAAATTTGATGACCTCTTACGTTCCTTCCTTTTAAGGTATATCACACAAGTTGAGGAGGAGATGCGCACCTTATCAGGTTATAAATTTGATGAATGTAATGACAATGGAAATACTCCTTGGTACAGCACTGAAGCATACTCACCAAACAGATCTTTACAGGAAAAGATGAATGTTATTTCTAATGCATACAGTGAGCTGAGCAAGAGCCGGTTGGATTATGTTGTTTTCTATATGAATAACCATAAACAAATCCCCACGTGGATTATGTTTAAAGTTGTCAATTTTTCTACTTTCATAGACATCCTTAAATGTAGCAGAACTGACGTTACGCATTCTTTGTGTAATTTATATGGATTATATGACGAACGCGAATTACCTAATGTCAAACTTTTAATTGGAAGCCTTCATTGGATGCGGAAAGTCCGTAATTCCTGTGCACATAATGAACGGGTTTACTGCTTAACCAGGAAGTCTGACCGCCGCAGTAGTTCCGGTAGAATTATAGAAAGATACTTACGTATGCTTAATCCTGGATATATTCGAGATCGTGAACAAAAGTTGTTTGATTTGTTTGTCTATTTTAAATATTATCTTCCCAAAAATGAATACAGACAATTCATTTCTGAATTAAAAGAAATGTTAAATAAACTGCAAAGCAAAATTCATCCCCATGCATTTGAGTATGTTCGTGGTCATATGGGAATTCGCAACATAGAAGATCTAGATACATTACTCAATATTCCTAAAGATGATATCGAATATAATAAATTCGATAAAGAATGTAAATAATTCAACAAATTTTATGCTAAATACATCAAAAAAAACATGTTTAAGAGTTGTAATTTTTTTCGTAATATAGTAATATACTTACACGGAGAGAACCATATTGATTATGGTTGAAAGGCACTCGTGCAAGTATTGCATGGGTGTCTTTTATTTTAGAAAAACCGACCTCTGCGCCAACAGGAACCAATTGCTGAGTATCTGGAACAGTGCGGTATTTCTTTGAAAATTAAAAACCGGCTCCTGCGCCAACAGGAACCGGCAAGTAGCATTCCGAAGAATGATACCCTAATTCGCAAAAATATTGTATCATCTTCGGAGCAGTCATCATATATGTATATTTTTCTTGACTACGAGCATATTATAATCTATAATAAGTTAATGAAAAAGCGTGTCTTTTTCAATATCGCCTATAGGGCATTAAAAGAAGATATAACTTATTATATTATGTGAAGACCTCGTAGAAATACGGGGTCTTTTACGTTACATAAATATAAAAAACCGGCTCCTGACGGGAATCAGGAACCGGCAAGTAACACATCCGAAGATGCATCACAAATTCAGCAAAAATATTGTATCATCTTCGGAGCAGCTATGCAAGCGGAACACCCGTTCTCTCGCTGGCTGTTATTTTTGTACTCATTTTTACATAAAATAGGAAGGTGATATTTATATGGCAAAGTTAAGAAATGGCGCCCTCTATATCCGTGTCAGCACTGCTGATCAGACGGAGCTGTCTCCGGATGCACAACAGCGGCTCTTACTGGATTATGCCAAAAAAAACGGGATCATCATCAGCAAAGACTATGTCTTCGAGGAATCCGTCTCCGGGCGGCATGCGGATAAGCGGCCAAAGTTCCAGGAGATGATCGGGATCGCCAAGCAGGAATCGCATCCGATCGATGTGATCCTGGTATGGAAGTATTCCCGGTTTGCCAGGAATCAGGAAGAATCGATCGTCTATAAATCTCTACTGAAGAAAAGTGACGTGGATGTGATCAGTATCTCTGAGCCGCTGATCGACGGTCCTTTTGGTACTCTGATTGAGCGAATTATTGAGTGGATGGATGAATACTACTCGATTCGGCTGTCCGGGGAAGTGATCCGTGGCATGAAAGAAAAAGCATTGAAACACGGGTACCAGACTACACCCTGTCTCGGCTACGATGCCGTTGGCGGTGGAAAGCCATTTGTGATCAATGAAGAGGAATACAAGATCGTCCAGTACATCATGGATCAGTACGATCTCTATGATCAGGATGCAACCGCTATCGCCAGGAAGTGCAATGACCTGGGCTTCCGGAGTAAGCGGGGGAACCTGTTCGAACAACGGAACGTGGATCTCATTCTGAAGAATCCGTTCTATGCCGGCACCGTAGTCTGGAATGGGATCTCCTTTGAAGGCAGCCACGAAACTAGGCTGTCAAAGGAACGGTTCGAGAAACGGCTTGCCCTCATGAGAGCCCGCAAGCGTCCCGCCAAGGCACGAAACGTCTCTGCCTGCAAGCACTGGCTGTCCGGTCTGCTCAGGTGCTCTGTGTGCGGTGCTACGCTCTCTCTGGCCGGTTCTGGAAGTTACAAGTACTTCCAGTGCTGGAAATACTCCAAGGGATTCCACAAGGGATCCCAGTCGCTCTCTGCGGCAAAAGCGGAAGCTGCAGTCTGCGACTACTTCGACCGGATCCTCGCCGGAGCTGATTTCTCGTATACCGTCCGGAATCTTCCGGATCAGAAGGAAAGCGATGAGTTGGATCTGCTCCGGCAGGAACTGGATCAGATCGCTGTGAAAGAGACCAGGGTGAAGCTGGCATACGAAAACGGGATTGATACATTGGAGGAATACAAAGAGAACCGGCGCCGCCTGAAGGAGAGCCGGGAAGAACTGCTGGAAAAGATCGATGTCGCCACTACTGCCACGCAGCCGGATGATTCTGACAGCCATACCAGGGAAACACTTCTGAAGGAGATCCGGTCTGTCAGTGAGATCCTGAAAGATCCGGCCGAATCCTACGAACGAAAAGGTCTTCTGCTGCGCTCGATCGTGGACGGAATCACCTATGATAAGGAGAAAAACCGGCTGTATTTTAACTTTTTCATTTCATGAAAAATCGCCGGAAACCCTTATAAAATGGGGCTTCCCGGCGTTTTGTAGGGTATTGCAATCGGGGCCACCGTATTGTGATGCAATAATCTTCGCGATCCCTGCATCCGTTTTTGTGATATTTACCGGATATTGCAATCGTTTTTCATATATCCACATACACTAACACCTGCCTTTCCCGGATCTTTCCCATGGCCATGGCTGCATCATCCATTCCCATGAATGACAGTCGGTCTCATCGATCAGATCCATTGTCAACGGTCCGAAACGTCTGGCATATTCTTCCATCGCTTCCCGGCGTATCCCTGCCTGTTTATGGTAGTATGCCATGGCCTCCTGATCCTGTGGGTGAGTGTCCATATAAAGCAGAGTATCATAAGCTGCAAATGCCGACTGCCCGATGGTTTCCATCAGCTGTGCTTTACTTCGTTCTCCCTGGCAGGTACAGTTATTTCGTCCCATCATCGCCTGCATCCGCCTCCTTTTCCACAAAATGGTTTACAAAGTTCCGGGAAAATTGTTCCGAGCTGAAATCCACGGGCAGGTTCATATACCTTTCCGAATTTCTGCATTGGCACATATGCCATTGCCAGCGGAAGCTTCTGCAAATGTTCCTGTACGGATGTTTCCTGCATACAATCACATATATTTGTGCAGGTTTTACTGGTAGAATCCATCGGAATCATCGATTCTCTGTTTCCTGTCATATTGCCACAGGTCCGGTTTCTGCAATTACCGGAAACATTCCGGCAATTCATACGATAAGAATCCATTCTCTTCTCCTTACTTCTGAGTTTTGTTTCTCTTTATCATATGAATGTGTGCAAATTTTCGTGTTTCCGTCCTGTTCTACTTCGTCTTATTTATGATGCAGTCGCCTACCATATCCGCTACTGCCAGTGCTCCGTCTTTGTTCAGACGAACACCGTCTTCCTGATACCATTCCGGATGTTTCTGACTGTAGCTGTAAAGATCCTGAACCGTCAGCTTATTCTTTTCACCAATGGTTTCGATCGCATTTTTAATTTCTTCTACTCTTTTTGCCCTCTCTTCCATCTCTGTGCTTCCATCAGACTGTATCATCGGCGGCGTGACCAGCAAGATTTCCGGACTGCTCTTTAAATCCTGATAGCCTTTGATCAGGGATTGATAATCTTTCTGAAACGTATCGATATCCGTCCAGTTTTCCTCTGTAGTATCGTTTGTTCCAAGCATCATAACAACAAGATCAGCTTTATATTCCATACTGCTCTCATAGCGTTCTTCCTTTGTATACGGCTTTTTACTCTTTTTCTGAACCGCAGCGCCTTCCACACCGAAATTACCGATCCGATATTTTTTTTCTGCCTGTTCCATGTATTTCTGTAACTGTACCGGGTAACAGTTATCTTCCCGCTCTTCCACAGCAGTTCCAAAAGTTAATTCATCCCCTATACATGCCACTTTTAATTTTTGCTGATCCGCTGTATTTTGCATCAAATTCCAGAAAATCAATACAACTGCTACCAGTCCAAAGGCAACAGCCCGCTTTTTCTTCTTCTGTTGTTCCATTTTTCTGCTCCTTTCTGCTACTGTCTTTTTCTATTTTGTGATATCTTTTTCTTTCTGTCAATTTCATTAAAAAATACTGTCATTTTTTACAACAGATTTTACTTTTCCCCATCAATTTTCTCCATATTGTTTCTTGCATTTTTTCTCCATGACTCTTAGAATACGTATGGTTACTGATTTGTAATCATTTCACTTTTATTATAGAAAGGATTCCTCATGGACACTACTGTAAAGGCAACTGCCGTATCCGGTCATCAGCGTGAATATCTGTTTGACAATTATAAAGTATTATTGATTCTTCTGGTAGTCATCGGTCACTTTATTGAACCGAGCAATGATCAGAATCCGTTCCTCTACGAATTAAAATGGGGAATCGTGGCGTTCCACATGCCCGCTTTTATCTTTATTTCCGGATATTTTTCCAAACGGATCCCATCCTTAAAAAAAATGCTTTGTGGACTGGTCATTCCCTATTTTGTATACGAGATTCTTTATTATCTTTTATACACCTTTATACTGGACAAAGAGACCGGCTTTTATTTTACAAGGCCGAAATTTTCCCTCTGGTATCTGATGGCACTGTTCGCCTGGAGACTGTTGTCTCCTCTGATTGAGAAAATTCCAGGCTGCATGGTTTTGTCAGTCATTGCCGGACTTCTTATTGGATTCACTGATTTTGGAAATTTTCTTTCCATTCCGCGTATTCTGTTTTTCTTCCCGTTCTTTCTTGCCGGGAAAAAATTTGATTCTTCTTCCCTCGCACGTTTTCGGAACCGGAAGGGATATCTGTGTGCTCTGACCATCCTGGGAAGTTTTGCCGTCTTTTTATTTACTGACAAGTACCATCACCGTCTGAATCAGAAGATTTTCTATGGACGATACTCTTACGCAGATATGGATATGAGTTCCGTCGAAGGCGTACTTGTCCGCATCGGCTGTTATATGATCTCTTTTCTTCTGATCTACCTGTTCATGCTGGTACTTCCGACCGAAAAGAAATCCTACTCTTATCTGGGAGAGCGTACCATGGCAATCTATATCTTTCACGGTTTCGTCTACAGCTGCCTCAAATACGGTTCTTCTATTCTGACTTCGGTTGAGAGCAATCTGGAATGTCTGTATCTGCTGACATTCTGCTTCTTCCTAGTGTGGTTTTTATCAAGAAAACCTTTTGTATTATTTACAAATAAGATCGCCCATCTTTTCTGATGCGCGATCTTATTTTAATTTACGCTAGAGCGTGTCTGAAAAAGGCTTTTCGTGAGCTGCGAGTCCCAATTTGTGGGAGATTTTATCCGAATGAGGGCGGCGTAGCGGGCTACGGCAACCGAAAATTAGTTTCCACTTTTCTGCGCTTCAATCTGTTCCGCCAGATCGTTGAGATACACCCAGCGATCCATTTTTTCTTCCAGTTGTGCTTCCGCAGCTTCTTTTTCCCGCATAATTTCTGCCAGCTTTCCGGAATTCGTCGCATTTTTTACCATATCGTCGTTCAGCTTTTCGATTTTCTCCTCTAACACTGCGATATCATCGTCTATGGTCTCATACTCTCTCTGTTCTTTATAAGTAAACTTCAATTTGGTCGGTCGGTTCTGCTTCCAGTCCTTTCCGGTAAATCTTTCTTTCTTCTCTTTTTCTCCACCCGGCACACTGGATATCGCTCCCGTCTCTCCAAATCTTCGCTCTTTCGCTTCCCGATAGTCCGTATAACCGCCCTCGTACTGACGCAGTGTTCCGTTTCCGTCAAATTCAAAGATGCGATCCACTACATTATCCAGAAAATACCTGTCATGAGAAACCGTGATTACAATACCGGAAAATGCATTCAGATAATCTTCCAGAATCGTAACTGTCGGGATATCCACATCATTCGACGGCTCATCAAGAATCAGTACATTTGCCCCGCTGACCAGCACGGACAACAGATACAACCGCCGCTTTTCTCCACCGGAGAGTTTGGAAATCGGAGTGTACTGCATATCCGGCGTGAACAGGAACCGCTCCAGCATCTGCGATGCACTGATTCTGCCATCTCTTGTCTGCACATACTCTCCTATCTCTTTCACATAATCGATCACTCGTTGATTACTGTCTTTGATTGGCAGCTCTTCCTGTGCCAGGTATCCGATCTTGATCGTCTCTCCTACTTCCACATGACCTTCATCCGGCTGTTCAAGTCCTGCCATAATCTTTAACAGGGTAGATTTTCCACAACCATTCGGACCGACGATTCCGAGACGCTGATTTCGAAGAACAGTATAGGTAAAATCCTTCAAAAGCAACTGATCACCATATCGTTTGGTCACATTATACAGCTCAATTGTCTTCTTACCCATCCGGGTTTCTACAGAATCCATCTCCACAACCGCATCACTGATTGGTGCTTTTCCCTGTTTTAAGGCTTCCAGTCGATCCAGTCTTGCTCTCTGTTTCGTGCTTCTGGCACGGCATCCGCGTTTCGCCCATTCCAGTTCCATCCGAAGGATGCTCTGACGCTTCCGCTCACTGGCAAGTTCCATCTCTTCTCTCTCCGCCTTTAACTCCAGGAATCGAGAGTAATTGGAATCATACCCATACATATTTCCTCGGCTGATCTCCAGAATCCGATTAGACACTTTATCCAGAAAATACCGGTCATGCGTAACCATCACCAGCACTCCTTTATATCCTTTCAGATATTCTTCCAGCCAGTTGATCATCCCTTCATCCAGGTGGTTCGTAGGCTCGTCCAACAGTAACACATCAAAATCCCCCGCCAGCACCTTCGCCAGCGCAAGCTTTCTCCGCTGTCCTCCCGAGAGATTCTCCACCTCCTGCTCCGACACTTCGATTCCAAGCTTCGTCATATTACTCTGCACCAACCAGTCCTTATCTCCATTCCCGCTCAGCACATACGAAGCCACCGTAGCCCCCTTCGGAAAATGCGGACTCTGTGGCAGATAAGCAATCTTCAATCCATTCTGCCGAATAATCTGTCCCTGATCCGGTTCCTCCTCCCCTGCGATCATCCGCAACACGGTAGACTTGCCGGTACCATTAATCCCCACAATACCAATCTTATCCCCCTGCTGAATCCCAAACGAAGCATCCTCAAAAATAACCTTCTCACCAAAAATCTTACTGATATGCTCAATATTAATAATATTCATCCAAAACTCCTCATTTACCATAAAATATCCATAACAGCACTATCTTACCATCCTTCCCCCATATAATCAAACCCTAATCCACGAAATTTATAATGTACCCATAACAGTGGACACATGCATTAATCTTTCCCCTTCCCTCCCACGTTTTCAAAACTTCCAGTTCTTTTTCCAGTTTCTCCCAAAATCCAGCAAGTAGTCAGGACTCCAGGGGCAGCAAACACTTTGTGGGCGCTTAGGGCAAGCTTTAAGATCCGACGCTTACGTAGGCTTTCGCGAGGGTCAGCTGACCCTCGTGAACTATAGCCGAAGTTAGCGGCTAGCTTAAAGTTGCCCTGCCCACGTTTGCCGACCTTGGAGTCCCGTGTCCTGGCGTCCCCTTTGCCAATACAAAAAAAAGAAGCCCCACAAGACCTCTGATAAACTCAAAAATCTTGTGAGACTTTCTTCTATTTTTCTAAAAAGGAATCCTACCCAATCTTAAACCGGATAAGCCCCATTCTTACTATCCGCTACAGTAGCATCAACCTTAGTCTGCTGAGCCTCTCTATATTTAAAGAAGTCAGTAGCAACCTGTGGGAACAGAGCGTAAGACAGAACGTCTTCATCCTGTTCAGACCACTGAGCCATCTCGCCACGCAGAGTATCCAGTTCGTCCGGGATCAGATCTGCAGGACGGCAGGTAATCGGCTCTTTATCACCGATACATTTCTTCTGAACATCTTTGTTAAACGGTTTAACAGTCTTACCATATTCACCGGAGAGAACAGCTTTTGTCTCTTTTGTAACCATTTTATATCTCTCACCCATCAGTACGTTAAATACAGCCTGTGTACCAACGATCTGAGAAGACGGAGTAACCAGAGGCGGCTCACCCAGGTCTTTTCTTACTCTCGGAACTTCTTCCAGAACATCGTAGAACTTATCTTCTGCATTCTGTTCTTTCAGCTGAGATGTCAGGTTAGACAGCATACCACCCGGTACCTGATACAGCAGAGTTTTGATATTAACACCCAGGTTCTTCGGATTCAGCAGACCGCTGTCCAGAGCCTCGTCACGAATCGGACGGAAGTAGTCAGCGATTTCAGCCAGGAGTTTCTGATCCAGACCTGAATCATATGGAGTACCCTTGAAGGTTTCTACCATAACCTCTGTAGCCGGCTGAGAAGTACCCAGCGCAAATGGAGAGATTGCAGTATCGATCACATCAACACCAGCCTCAACAGCTTTCATATAAGTCATGGAAGCCACACCAGAAGTATAATGTGTATGCAACTGAATCGGGATCTTAACAGTCTCTTTCAAAGCTTTTACCAGTTCTGTTGCTTTATAAGGAAGCAGCAGACCAGCCATATCTTTGATACAGATAGAATCCGCACCCATCTCTTCGATCTCTTTTGCAATGTTTGTCCAGTATTCCAGAGTATAAGCATCACCCAGTGTGTAAGACAGTGCAACCTGTGCATGACCTTTTTCTTTGTTTGCTGCTTTTACTGCTGTCTGCAGGTTTCTCATATCATTCAGACAGTCAAAGATACGGATGATATCAATACCGTTTGCGATAGATTTCTGTACAAAATATTCTACTACATCATCTGCATATGGACGATATCCCAGGATGTTCTGTCCACGGAACAGCATCTGCAGTTTTGTGTTTTTGAATCCGTCACGGAATTTACGAAGTCTTTCCCATGGATCTTCCTTCAGGAAACGCAGGGAAGCATCAAATGTTGCACCACCCCAGCACTCTACAGAATGATAACCTACTTTATCCATAGTATCTACGATCGGCAGCATCTGCTCTGTTGTCATTCTTGTTGCAATCAGAGACTGATGTGCATCACGCAGAATTGTTTCAGTAATTTTAATTGGTTTTTTAGCAATATCTGTCATAGTCTTATCCTTTCTTTCTATTATACCCGACTGCGGACATGGCAGCCCGCATCGGGATCTGTGGCTTTTGTATTACCGTATTATACTCCGAATACAGCCATGAAAGTTCCGGCCGCTACTGCGGTACCGATAACACCTGCTACGTTAGGTCCCATAGCATGCATCAGAAGGAAGTTTGTCGGATCTGCTTCCGCACCGACTTTCTGTGATACACGGGCTGCCATAGGAACGGCAGATACACCGGCAGATCCGATCAGAGGATTGAGCTTTCCACCGGACAATTTGCACATGATCTTACCAAAGAGAACACCACCAGCTGTACCAACACAGAATGCAACCAGACCCAGAAGAACGATCTTCAGAGTATCTACGTTCAGGAATGCTTCTGCGCTTGTAGATGCACCTACGGAAGTACCCAGCAGGATAACTACGATGTACATCAGCGCGTTGGAAGCTGTCTCTGTCAGCTGTTTTACAACACCACTCTCTTTGAACAGGTTACCAAGCATCAGCATACCTACCAGAGGAGCAGTTGTAGGAAGGATCATACAAACTACGATTGTGATAACGATCGGGAATAAGATCTTCTCCAGTTTGGATACCGGACGAAGCTGTTCCATCTTGATCTTTCTTTCTTTTTCAGTTGTCAGAAGTTTCATGATTGGCGGCTGAATGATCGGAACCAGGGACATATAAGAATATGCTGCCACGGCGATCGGTCCCATCAGTTCTGTCTGGCCCAGTTTACCTGCCAGGAAGATAGAGGTCGGACCATCGGCTCCACCAATGATAGAGATTGCTGCTGCTGCTTTTCCGTTGAATCCCAGGAAAATAGCCAGGAAGTACGCGCTGTAGATACCCAGCTGTGCTGCAGCACCAAGAATAAAACTCTTCGGGTTGGCGATCAGCGGACCAAAGTCTGTCATCGCACCAACGCCCATGAAGATCAGGGACGGCAGGATACTCCACTCATCCAGGATGAAGAAGTAATGCAGAAGACCACCGGCATGTTCGATACCCATAGCATCTACATAAGGATCTGCCATAATATCCGGATAGATGTTAACCAGCAGCATACCGAATGCGATCGGCACCAGCAGCAGTGGCTCAAATCCGTGTTTGATTGCCAGATACAGGAATACCAGCGCAACCAGGATCATAACATAGTTGCCCCACTCCAGGTTCATGAACGCAGTCTGTTCCCATAAGTTTGACAATGTTTTCATTATACTCATGTTTTTAACCTCCCGTTGTTGAATTCAGCAAGTCGTCGCTGTTTGGGAATTTACATTGTCTGCAAATTCAGTCTTAGTTTAAGGATGCCAGAGTAGCACCAGCTTCAACTGCATCACCAACAGCAACGTCAATACTTGCAACGGTTCCGTCCTGCGGAGCAACAACCGGGATTTCCATCTTCATTGCTTCCAGGATGATCACTGGATCACCGGCTTTTACAGCCTGTCCAACGCTTGCTTCTACTTTAAATACTTTACCGGCTGCTCCGGCTGTTACTTTTACAGAACCAGCGGAAGCTGCAGGTGCTGCTGCTTTCGGAGCTGCTGCAGGTGCTGCTTTTGGTGCTGCAACAGGAGCTGCTGCAGGTGCGCCGCTTGTCTGTCCTTCTTCAACAGTTACATTGTATACATTGCCATTAACAGTAATTGTATAAGTTTTCATGTGATATTCCTCCTATGCTCAGGCTCTCTGCCATTTACTTCTGTTCACTTTTTTGATGGAACGAACCACAAAGCTGTCTGTGGATGTGTTCTCAGATGCTGCAATTGCTGCGGAAATAACTGCTACCAGTTCCAGATCATCTGTCAGGTCTTCCTCAACAGGTGCAGCCGGTACTGCTGGTGCAGGTGCTGGTGCTGCTTTCGGTGCTGTCTCTTTCTGTCCGATCTTTCCAACATACTTAAATAAGGAAATAACGAAAATCAGGAAGATCAGAACAACGAATACACAGCCGACACCCATAACGGTATTGACAGCGGCACCGTTTAATTTCATTCCGGTAGTTTCAACTTCGGAAATAGTCATATAAGCAGGAACCATCTGGTCATAATCACTGCTGTAATTGAATACAACTTTGATTTCTGCATCACCTTTGTCAAATTTTGCCGGAATATCAACAGTTACCTGTCCTTCTTCACGGTCAATATCTGTTGTCGGGGTTCCCATTTCCTCATATTTACCAAGTTCGTTTTCCTGGTCCATCCATGCTGATACTGCAAGTCTGGTAAATGTGTCTCTGTTTGCAGTCATCTGATTCAGAGTTTCATCATCGAAACCTGCAAGAGATTCTACTGCACTCTGAGATACCTCTGCACAGTTGCTTACCATATCATCGGTAATCTGCTGATAAGCAGCTGTTTCTTCTTTTTTACCGCAGGCAGTCAGAGAAAATGCACAGATTGTAACCAGCATCAGACTGGCAATTTTTTTCCATCTCTGCTTCATTTATGCTCACCTCATTATACTGTTCCGTGTTTTTTGCTTGGACGATCCTCTCTCTTTGTGTAAAGCATCTCGAAAGCACCGATCACATATTTTCTTGTATCCTCAGCTTCGATAATAGTATCTACATATCCTCTTCTTGCTGCGGATTCCACGCTGGACTGCAGGGTTGCATATTCAGCAGCTTTCTCGTTGATGGTAGCTGCATCAGAATCTGCGTACATGATCTTTGCTGCCAGTTTTGCATCCATCATACCGATTTCAGCGTTTGGCCATGCATAAACCATATCTGCACCGATGGATTTGCTGTTCATAGCCAGGTAAGCGCTTCCGTAAGCTTTTCCTACGATCACGTTTACTTTCGGTACAGTAGCATCTGCAAATGCATAAGTCAGTTCAGCAACTGCTTTTGCCATGTTTGCTTCAGAGCATTTGGTTGCTTTGAATCCGGTAACATTGGTCAGTGTCAGAACCGGGATGTTGAAAGCGTCACAGAATTTTACGAAGTCTGCTGCTTTTCTTGCTCCTCTTGCGGATAATACTGCATCCATGGTTTCTGTCAGGTTTCCTTCTGCATCGTAGATCTCTGTTCTGTTTGCAACAGCACCTACAGTGGAACCGTTCAGTTTGATGAATCCACAAACCATATCTTTTGCATAGTCTGCTTTTACTTCGAAGAATACGTTGTTATCGCTGATCTGAGACAGTGCGATAGAAGTATCTCCTGCACAGTTTGCCAGATCTTTGCATACTCTGTTCAGATCATCTGTGCATTCTTCGTAAGACATATCATCTTCGTTGTTTGCAGGAAGCATAGTTACCAGCGCACGGATCTGTGCCAGAACATCTTCTTCGCTTCCTTTGAAATCTACCAGACCTGCTTCTTTTGCCTGATACTCAGCTGCGGAAGTATCGCATTTGGAGATTTCATTTCCTTCGATGGCGTTTGGAGAATTGACAAATAATTTTGCTTTTTTCTCTTCCATCAGAGTAAAGTCTGTCAGTGCCGGAATCATAGCCATTCCACCGCCGCAGGTTCCGAAGATACCTGTGATCTGTGGAATCACACCGCTTGCTTTTGTCTGCTGCATGTAGATCTCACCGAAACCGTTCAGTGCATCGGTTGCTTCCTGCAGACGCATACCTGCGCAATCGATCAGACCGATCACCGGTGCACCTGTTTTCATTGCAAAATCATACAGTCTTGCAATTTTCTTTGCATGCATCTCACCAACAGTTCCATTCAGTACGGTAGCATCCTGGCTGTATACATACACCAGGCTTCCGTCGATCACACCATATCCGGTGATGACACCATCTGACGGGGTTTCTTTTGCAGATAAGTTGAAATCTGTACTTCTTGCAGTAATCTGTCCACCAATTTCAACAAAACTGTTTGCATCAAGCAAAGAGGCTATCCTTGTGCTTGCTGCGCTTTGTGCTGTATTGCTCATACTTCAGCCCTCCATTTTTATAAAAAATTTAAGTGAAAACAAAATTTCAGCCGATTATAATTCTACTATTTTTTGCTTTTTTTTTCAATAACTTTTTGACAAAAGCCTTCAGAAAAACTTAATAAAGGTACAAATGTTTCGGAATTCCGTTTTCGTAGATTATTTCTGTCTCACCATGGATCAACGGTTTTAAATATTCCATCATCTTTTCTGTCACATCATTTCCTGCCTCATTAATATAATCGTCCGGGACTTTTTTCTCCTGGTTAGACACTTCACAGACAGGAACTGCAGTATAGCGTACCTGATATGGATGACTGCCGAGTCTCTCCACAGAAGCCATCAGTCCGCTTTTTCCCTGCAACGCACAGCGGCAGGCTGTCATACCTAGCATCTTCGACTCCTGGATATCTGTTTTACTCGCAATATGGGAGGCGCATCGCTGCATCAGATTCAGTTCGATGGATCTTACTTTGCAGCCAATCTCTCTTCTCACAATGTCTTCCAATACCCGGGCACTTCCTGCGATATAACTGTGTCCAAAATTATCCACGGCCCCGCTTTGTACCTGCTCGGAGATATAAACACCATTTTTATCCTTGATTCCTTCACTGATCGCTACCAGTACGCTGTCCTGCTGTTCCAGTTTTTTCTTCACATCGTCAAGAAAACTTTCCACTGAAAAAGCCGGCTCACAAAGATAAATCAGGCTCGGACCCGCTGCACCGTTATTTCTTGCCAGTGCAGATGCTGCTGTCAGCCATCCTGCATTTCTTCCCATTACTTCCACGATGGTAACAGCCTTGGTATCGTATACATGACAGTCTCTTTCAAGTTCTGAAAATGTAGTTGCTATATATTTTGCTGCGGAACCAAATCCCGGACAGTGATCCGTTCCCACCAGATCGTTATCGATGGTTTTCGGTGCTCCCATAACATGAATATCTTCAATTTTGTGTTCTTTACAGTATGCCGCCAGTTTATCTACTGTATCCATGGAATCATTTCCACCTGCATAAATAAAATACATAATTTCATGTTTGCGGAAAATCCGGATGACTTCCTGAAACTGGCTGTCGTCTTCTGCCGGATTTTTCAGTTTTACCCTGCAGGAACCCAGTGCTGCTGCCGGTGTCTGACAAAGAATCTCCAGTTCATCCTCACCGGGTACTTTCTCGCTCAGATTAACAAACCGTTCTTCCAGAACACCTTTGATGCCGTTTACCGCACCGTAGATCGTATCAACCTGATCGGATGCATGCGCTTCCATGATCACTCCTGCGATCGTCGCATTGATTGCTGATGTGGGTCCTCCGGACTGTGCTACTAAAAGATTTCTCATTGATTTCCTCCTTAAGAATGCATAAAGAAAGGGATGTTCTTTGTGTCATCGCAACATCCCCTTTTTTTCTTACCTGTGATTTTCTGCTGAAAACCTCATGGTCAGTCTGTACTCATAGATTTTATCCTACCTTCTCAAACTGACTATTATATAGATTAGCATAAAATCCGTTCATTGCCAAGAGTTCTTCATGATTTCCCTGTTCTATTATATCTCCGTCTTTCATCACAAGGATCACATCTGCATCTTTAATTGTCGATAACCGGTGAGCGATTACAAAACTGGTTCGTCCTTTCATCAGGTTATCCATTGCTTTCTGAATCCTCTCTTCGGTTCTGGTGTCTACCGAAGAAGTTGCTTCATCAAGGATCAGCAGCCGGTTATCTGCAAGAATCGCTCTCGCGATCGTCAGAAGCTGCTTTTGTCCCTGTGATACATTGCTGGCTTCTTCATTTAACACGGTGTTGTATCCTTCCGGCAGTGTCTGGATAAACCGGTGTGCGTGTGCTGCTTTCGCCGCTGCGATCACTTCTTCATCGGTGGCATCCAGTCTTCCGTAACGAATGTTTTCCATGATCGTACCGTTAAACAGCCAGGTGTCCTGCAGCACCATACCGAAACACTCTCTCAGATTTCTCCGGTCAAATTCCCTGATATCGTGTCCGTCGATCAGTATCCTTCCACTGTTGACATCATAGAAACGCATCAGCAGTTTCACCAGCGTGGTTTTTCCGGCACCGGTCGGTCCAACGATGGCGATTTTCTGTCCCGGCTGTACCTGTTCAGAAAAATCTTTGATAATGATCTGATCAGGCCGGTAGCCAAAGCTTACATGTTCAAAGGTTACGTGTCCTTCCACACCATTTTCCAGTGTCACCGGATGTTCCACCGTCTGTTCTTCTTCCTCTTCTTCCAGGAATTCAAAGACACGCTCGGAAGCTGCGGCTGCGGACTGCATCATGTTGGTAACCTGTGCGATCTGCTGTACCGGCTGGGTAAAGTTTCGAATGTACTGGAAGAAAGACTGAATATCACCGACTTCAATAGCTCCTTTGATAGTCATAAAGCCACCGAGAAGAGCTACCATTACGTATCCGATATTACCTACAAACTGCATGATCGGCATCATCATGCCGGAGAAAAACTGTGATTTCCAGCCGGATTCATATAACTTTTTATTCGTCTCCTCGAAAGTGGCCATCACAGCATCTTCCTTATTAAACGCTTTTACAATATTTTGTCCGGCATAAACTTCTTCCACCTGCCCATTCACATCACCCAGATATTTCTGTTGCTGCCGGAAGTATTTTTGTGACCGTTTCATCACCTTGCTGATAATAAACATCGAGCAGGGCAGAATCAGCAGTGCACATAAAGTCATCCATACATTAATGCTAAGCATCATGATAAATACACCAATCAACGTTGTAACGGAAGTAATCAACTGTGTAATGCTCTGATTCAACCCCTGCTGCAGGGTATCCACATCGTTGGTAATTCTGGAGAGCACCTCTCCGTATGTCCGGCTTTCATAATATTTCATCGGCAGTCTGTTCATTTTTCCGGAAATATCTTTCCGCAGAGAATAACTGACATCGTTGGAGATTCCCGTCATGATAAATCCCTGCACAAAGGAAAAGGCTGCACTGCACAGATACAGTCCCAGTGTCCACAACAGAATTTTTCCGATTTTATCAAAATCAATCCCTCCGGTTCCGTTGACCTTTGCCACCAGACCGTTAAACAGTTCCGTGGTCGCTTTACCAAGAATCTTTGGTCCCACAATATTAAATACCGTACCGACAATGGCGAAAATCATCATGCCAATCAGACGAATCTTATACTTACTCATATAACGCAGCAATTTTTTTACTGCTCCGGAGAAATCCTTTGCCTTTTCTCCATTCATTCTTCCCCGTCCCATAGGTCCCCGGGAGGGACGTCTGCTATTTTCACTCATAATCCAGTTCCTCCTGTGACAGCTGTGAACGTGCAATCTGCTGATATACCTCGCAGGACTGCAGAAGTTCTTTGTGCGTTCCCATACCGACAACTTTACCCTCATCCAGTACCAGAATCCGGTCAGCATGAAGAATCGTGCTGATACGCTGTGCAACGATCAGGGTTGTGGCTTCTTCGGTTTCTTCTTTTAATGCTTTTCGAAGTGCCGCATCTGTCTTAAAGTCCAACGCAGAAAAACTGTCATCAAAAATATAGATTTCCGGCTGTTTTGCAATGGCTCTTGCAATCGACAGCCTCTGTTTCTGACCACCGGACACATTGCTTCCTCCCTGTGCGATCGGGCTTTCCATACCTTCTTCTTTCTGCTCGATAAACTCTGTTGCCTGAGCAATGGCTGCTGCCTTCTCCAGTTCTTCTCTGGTCGCATTCTCTCTTCCATAACGAAGATTAGAATCGATGGTGCCGGAAAACAGCACACCTTTTTGCGGTACGTAACCGATCCGTTCCCGCAGATCTCCCAGTTTCATCTGCCGGATATCCACGCCGTCCACCCGGACACTTCCTTTGGTCACATCAAAGAAACGCGGAATCAGATTCACCAGAGTACTTTTACCACTTCCGGTACTTCCGATAAAGGCAACGGTTTCTCCTTTCCTTGCTTCAAAGGTAATATCGGACAGCACTTCTTCTTCCGCTCCCGGATAAGCAAAGCTTACATGATCGAAGACTACCGTTCCTTTCTCCTTTTCTTCCGGTTTTACACAGTTTTCAGGATCTTCAATAGAAAGTGGTGTATCCAGTACTTCCAGGATACGATTGGCAGCCACACCTGCACGGGGCAGCATAATAGACATCATCGTGATCATCAAGAACGACATGATAATCTGCATCGCATATTGGATAAATGCCATCATATCACCCACCTGCATATTACCGGCATCGATACTGTGTGCACCGGTATAAATAATCAGTACACTGATCCCGTTCATGATCAGCATCATCAGCGGCATCATAAAAGTCATCGTACGATTGACAAACAGGTTGGTCTTCGTCAGTCTCTGATTTGCTTCTTCGAACCGTTCTTCTTCATGTTTTTCCCGGCTGAACGCACGAATCACCGGAATACCGGTCAAGATCTCACGGCTGACCAGGTTCAGACGGTCGATCAGATCCTGCAGCTTTTTAAACTTCGGCATAGCAACTCCGAAGAGGACTGCCACCAGAATCAGAATCGCTGCTACTGCGATGCCCAGGATCCATGTCATCGCTGCATCTGTGTGCAACACTTTCAGAACACCGCCAATACCAAGGATCGGCGCATATAAAACGATACGGAACAACATGGTATATACCATCTGTACCTGCTGGATATCATTTGTACTTCTGGTGATCAAAGATGCAGTGGAAAAGTTATCCATCTCCTGACTTGAAAAAGATAATACCTTTCTATACACCTTATTTCTCAGATCATGACCAAGTTTCGCCGCGATCCTGCTGGAAAAGAACGTTACACAGACAGAAGCGATCATGATCAGTGCTGCCAGAAGCAACATCTTAATTCCGGACCACAGCACATACTGCATCTGAATCTTGTCCAGATCTTCGCCCATTTCCTGATACTCATTTTTCAGATACCGAATGGCTCCCTGGGTTACGATAGATTCCGGCATACCATCCAGTTTTTCTGTCATTTGTTCCATTATCTGCCTTCTCGCCTCATCCGGAAGCTGTGCGATTGTCTCCGGCACATCCGCACCGTTCGGAAGTTGCATCTTCTCTGCCAGAGCATTCTGTGTATCTGGCTGCTGCAGACTGCTTACTGCCAGCATCGACTTTCCGAATATAGTATTCAGAGAATCTCTTTCTTCTTCTTTCAGTTTTTTATGGGTATATACCCCATCTTTCAACGTATAATATTCTTTGACTTCTTGCTGCTGATCACTGTCCATGAATAAAAACAGCTGATCCATGGAGCTTTCCCGGATCTGATCCGGCACACTGTCCGGAATACCACCCTGCTGTACACCCACATTGATAATATCCGAAGTGTACGATGGCAACGCCAGATCACAGAATGCCTGTCCGAACAGCAGTGCAAAAATCAGTACGATATAACGATAAGAACCTTTCAGTTCCCTAAACATTCGTAACATACCTATTCTTCTCCTTCTTTAAAATATCCGTAACTGTTCGCTATATTCACAGTTACAGGTAATCCTTAATCTCAGTACTTCCCGGCATTTTTTCCATATTCTCCTGCATCTGAAGGATCTGTTTTTTCAGATGATCTACCTCTTCCGGAGTCATTCCCTGAAGCATCACACTACCCACTTCTTTTCGGATCTTTTCCACTTCCCGGTGAATTTCTTTTCCGGAATCCGTTAGGTAGATTCTCTGGATCCGCTTATCCTTCGCATCAGCCACCCGGTAAATCAGAGCTGCTTTTTCCATTCGCTGCAGGGACACCGTCACCGTAGACGGTTTGATACACAGACGGCTGCAGATTTCTCTCTGGCTGAGTCCCTCCTGCCGATAAAGAATATCCAGCATCGGCATCTGCCCCGGGTGCAGATTCACATGTGAAAGCTGATGAAATATCTTTGTCGCATACACATGGAGCAATTTTATCATCAGAAAATCTACGGAATGTTCTTTTTCACTCATTCGATTTCTTCCTTTCTTATTAGTTAGTCAGCTAATGTTTCGTCGACCAACTAATAATATCACTTATTTTGCAGGATGCAAGAGTTTTTATAGTTTTTTTATATTTTTTCTGACAATAAAAACAGGAAACTCCTGAAACAGATGACCACACACCGTGTGTTTCTGTTTCAGGAGTTTCCTGTTTTTATTTCTGTTACTGATTCAGATTATGTGCTTTCTCATAAGCTGTGATCAGTTTCAGATTTTCAATTTCAATTGCATTCAGATATGAATTATCAAACTGATCTGCTGATACACTTGGCGTATACCGACTTTTGGATGCAAAATAATCTGCCAGATCATCCGACTTGAAAATTCTTCCGTGACGGGCATAAATCTCGTTTCTTGCGATACGCATCTGCCATTCGGAAAGACCGGTCAGATCTGTGTTGGTAAGATAACGGGTACTGCTGTCCGGTATCACGTAATCGCTGTTTCCGGTATCACTTGCAGTTTCTGCATCATTGACTTCCGCTTCCTTATGCTGTTCCTGAACCGCAGCTTCCTGAGTCGGTTCAGGCGTGACCTGCTGTGTCGGTGCTGCAGTCGTTTCTGCTTCCTGCGCCGGTGATGTTTCCTGGGTTGGCTCCGGTGTGGCTGTCACTTCGGGGGTTACCGTCTCCGGTTCTTTCACTGTTTCATCCGCAACTGACGCATCCTCACTCTCTTCTGTATCTTTTTCATCTCTGTCCTGAATCTTCTGCATATCTTCTTTCATCTGTTCATTCAGCTGCGGCACTTTTTTCGTATCTCCACTTCCTGCACCTACCAGCTTTACAACACCAAATACGATAGCTACCACCAGAACAACGATAATAATTCCAAGAATAGCAAAAGTGATCTTCTCCTTTTTTTCTTCTCTTTCCCACTCTTCCTCATCATCGTCTTCATCGTCTTCCTGATGTTGCTCCATCTGATAACCATATCCCATTCCTTCTGTCATACGATTATCATATTCAGGTTCCGGCTTTTTCTTTTTGATGCGGGGCACTTTCTCTTCCTGTTTTTTATAAGAATCCTCATTTGCAGTCTCCTGCATCGGTTTCTCTTCTACCGGATGTCCACATGCCCCACAGAAACGATCCCCGTCCTCCAGACGGTTTCCACAATATTTGCAAAACATACTGTTTCCTCCATAATCTGTGTTGCTGTTTTCTCTTCTTACAGCATTCTCTCGTATGGAAAATTATATAACGAACTTTCCGAAAACACAACAGGCAAAAACTGTCTATCTTCTTACATTTTCCATACATTTTTGTCTGTGGTGGAAATTGCTACGGCACCGGCCTTCAGTGCAGCCACAATATCTTCTTTTTCGCTGATGAGTCCACCAGCGATTACCTGACATCTTACACTCTTTTTTATTTTTTCGATTACTCGCGGCATCAGCCCAGGAAGAATCTCGATCACATCCGGACGATACCCTGCTGTCTGTTTCTGAATATTATCATATGCCATGGAATCAATTACAAAAAAACGAAGCACAGTGAACATCCCCAGTTCTTTTGCACACTTTATAAGAGCTGGTTTCGTGGTAATGATACCATCGGCACGGGTATATGTCTTCAAAAATTCCACTGCTGCATCTTTTCCGCTTAATCCCTGAATCAGATCAATATGTACCACAGCGATTTTTCCCTGATCTTTGATCCTTTTTACGATCTCACTGATCGTACATACCGTTCCATATAGAACAAATACCATACCTACATCCATATTCAGGCACTCTTCCAGTCCTTTCTCGTCTTTTACTGCCGCAATCACCGGACAGTCTTCCAGTTCTTCCATTATTTTTCTCATATTTCTTCCTTCCTGTCAGGCACAGTAAGCTGCCCCTATCTGTTCCAGACACCAGTAATAATCTCTCACATCCACCTGTTCACCTGCATATATCGGATATTCCTGCAGCAGCTCCTTGCCAAGAAAATACTGCGCCACTCCAATCTGTTGTCCCTTTCGGACCGGAGCTTCCAGCTGTGGCGGCAACTGATAGTGAACTGTGATCTGTTCATCTTTCCGTAACAGCAAAGACAGATGCATCTGTTCTACATCGGATCCGTATTCCAGACTGGTCGTTGCCACTTCATCGATGGTCGTCCCCTGTTGCCGGCCATTCAGCACTGCGATCCGACCAAGATCTTTCTGTTCAAACACATCCCGATATTCATAATTGGTCAGCCCATATGTCATGAGTTTTCTGGTATCTTCCCACTTATATCCACGGTTATTCGGCCATCCGCATGCAAGCAGCGATACAATCAGAGTTTTTCCCTCCCATTGTAAAGCACCCACATAACAATATCCTGCATTTCCTGTAAATCCGGTTTTTCCCGTCAATGCTCCATCCATCATTCCAAGAAACGCATTATGATTGGTGCATTGATAAATCTGCGTCTTACTATAATTCCAGAATGTATAGGCAGGCATCTGCGTAATTGCAAGAAATTCCGCTTTTTTCGGAGACTCCATGATGCAGTATCGAAGAATTCTTGCCAGATCTTTTGCCGTTGTACTGTGGATCCCATTTTTATTCTCGGCATCCAGACCGTTCGGTGTAATAAAATATGTATCATCGCAGCCGAGTTCTCTTGCTTTCAGATTCATTTTTTCTGCAAATCCTTCTACTGATCCACCCACTTGCTCTGCAATCATTACAGCAGCATCATTATCTGAATTCAGCATCAGCGCATACAAAAGATCCTGCAGGTAAAACTGTTCTCCTGTTTTTGCACCCATATGTACTTTCGGCTGACTCGCTGCGTAGGCAGATACTGTAACCAGATCATCCATCCGTCCGTCTTCCAGTGCAAGAATACAGGTCATAATCTTTGTAGTACTTGCCATCGGAAGTTTCTGTTCACTGTTTTTAGAATACAAAACACGCCCGGAGTCTGCATCCATCAGACATGCCGAACGCGCATAAAGTTCTGATTCACTCAGCTGCATGCCATATCCTGTCATCGGTGTTCCCACCAGTGTCATAAGCAGCAGCAACAATCCCAGCTTTATTTTTCCCATATAGTATCCTCCCGTTTTTTATCACAGTTTTCCAAAGATACTATATGCATTTTTCTTTCTTTTAGAACCGGTTTTTCTCTTTGTTACAGATCCAGCTGCAACTGAATCTCTTCTTCCGCCTCTGCCTTAAAATCTTCCATTTTCACCGGACTGATCGTTGGCAGATCCTCTGTCGACTGTACTCCAAAATTCCTCAAAAATTCTTCTGTTGTCCCAAAAAGAATGGGGCGTCCCGGGGCATCCAGTCGTCCAAGTTCCTGAACCAGATTATATTCCACCAGCTTATTGATCGCATGGTCACATTTTACACCACGGATTTTTTCAATTTCCTGTTTCGTTACCGGTTGTTTATATGCGATAATTGAAAGTGTCTCCAGCATTACATCCGTCAGTACTGCTTTCTTTGGCTGCAATGCAATCTCCACCAGATATTCATAATACTCCTGTTTGGTACACAGCTGAAATGCTCCATCCAACTCCAGGATCTTGATTCCACGGTCTCTGGCATTATATTTCAGCATCATATTCCGGATAATTTTTTCCGTTGTAGTTTTATCCTGTCCGATTGCTTTCGCGATTCTTCCGGTTTCCACCGAATCGCCTGCGGAAAATAAAATCGCCTCAATCGCTGCTTCCAGTTTCTCCATCTGCCTGCTGCTCCTCGTATATTAAAGATGTAATCTGAATATCATCAAATAAATGTTCCTGCTCTATGGTAATCACGCCGGTTTTCATCAATTCCAGGATAGCAAGAAAAGTAACGATCACCTGGATCTTACCAGACTGTCGTTCCAGAAGCCCACGGAAAGAAAAATAATGATGTGTTCCGGCATATAATTCCAGATCACTCATTTTGTCTTCCAGACTGACTTCTTCTTTCTCAATCTTGCCAAATTTGCTTCGAATCGGATCTACCTTGTTTTCCTGACGTTTAATGATAGAATTGAAGATATTCTGAAGCTTGGCCAGTGTCAGATCTCCGATCAGTTCCCGGATATCCACCGGTGGCTGATAATCCAGTACTTCTTTTGGCATACTCTCCGCCCGATATACACAGCGGGAAGCATCTGCCATACGATCTCTTAACTCATAGGACATGTATTTAAACATCTTATATTCCAGCAGCTGCTGCACCAGTTCTTCACGGGGATCCTTTTCTTCTCCTTCTTCAGTTACTTCTTTGGGAAGAAGCATTTTACACTTGATATCCAGAAGAGTTGCTGCCATGACCATAAACTCACTCATGATATTCAGATTTTCTTCCTGCATCTGCCGGATATATTCCATATACTGTTCTGTGATCTCCACGATCGGGATATCATATATATCGATCTTATTCTTTTCGATGAGATGCAAAAGCAGATCCAATGGACCCTCAAATGCTTCCAGTTTTACCGGTATTCCCATGTTTCTTCCTCTTTTTTCTTCTCACTCTATACCTGAATTTTTATTTTACAGGCATTTTCTCATTTTGTAAAGCAGAGATTCGAACGATAGTCAGTTCTCTGGGGTTATGGATTCTTACCGGGATCGTATGTTCTCCCAGACCTGCACTGACAATAACTGCACATCCGTTTTTCTGATGCATCCCTCCGCATTCACCCGGAAAGATCCGAAAATCAGGTGCGATTGCTCCCCGCTTTTTCCCAAGCATCATAACTCCTCCGTGATAATGCCCGGAAAATGTCATCGATGCTCCCCAGGAAAGATACTCTTTTTTATAGCGTGGATTATGTGCCAGAAGAATCGTCAGCCGATCCGTATCCGGAGTTCCAAAGTGCTTCTTCAGCTCTTCTACCATACCATCCTTTCGAAATCCCTTATCATAAAACTGCTCCTCCGGTTCAAGGCCATAGACAGTGATCGGTATTCCCTTTTTTTTCAGCTGTACTTTTTGATTACGCAACCGTATCAGCGACAGCTCTTTCAACGCTGTCTCATAGTTTTTCCCGATCTCCCCGTAAATCTCCGGATGTTCTGAAATACGTTGTTCATGATTCCCACTGGCATAAAATACCGGATAATTATCAGACAACCTTTTCAGAAATGCAAACGCTTTCGACGTGTCACATCCTTTTTTACCCACTATCACATCACCACCAACCAACACCAGATCCGGCTCCTGTTCCTTGAGAAGATGAAAAATCCTCTCCCCATCCTCACCCGTAACCTGATCATGAAGGTCCGTCAGAAAAGCAATCGTCAGTTCCTGTTTTCCTTTGATACAGGATGATGGGAGCTGATACTCCCGCACTATCGTTTTCTTCATTTTTTATTCCTCATCGGGTAATTATTGTTCCGTTTCTCACCTGGTACATTGTCTTCAAATAACTGTACCAGAGATTTGTTGCCCGTACTAAAAAATCCCCGGTCTAAAACTTTCGTTTTACACCGGGGTGTTGTTGACTTTTCTCGTCGGCCGGATGCCACAAAAATTATTTTGCGTAATCTACAACACGACTTTCACGGATTACACTGACTTTGATCTGTCCAGGATATTCCAGTTCAGCTTCAATCTGCTTGGAAATATCTCTTGCCAGCAATACCATGTCAGAATCGTTGACATGATCTGGCAATACCATAATTCGAACCTCGCGGCCTGCCTGAATCGCATAGGATTTGTCTACTCCCTTGAAGGAGTTTGTAATATCTTCTAACTGTTTCAATCTGTTGGTATATGTTTCCAATGTCTCTCTTCTCGCACCCGGGCGGGCAGCTGAGATTGCATCTGCAGCCTGTACAATTCCGGCAATCAATGATTCCGGCTCTACATCACCGTGGTGAGCTTCTACTGCATTGATGACAATTGGGGATTCTTTATACTTTCTACATAAGTCAACACCGATCTGAATATGGGATCCTTCCACTTCATGATCGATGGATTTTCCTATATCATGTAATAAGCCGGCACGTTTTGCCAGACGGATGTCCGTACCGACTTCTGCCGCCAGAAGGCCTGACAGCTGTGCAACTTCGATGGAATGCTTTAATGCGTTCTGTCCATAACTGGAACGGAATTTCATACGTCCAAGAAGACGAATCAGTTCCGGATGGATACCGTGAACACCTACCTCCAGAGCAGCGTTCTCCCCCTCTTCCCGAATCATGGTTTCTACTTCTTTCTGTGCTTTCTCCACCATTTCTTCAATACGAGCCGGATGAATACGACCATCCACAATCAGTTTTTCAAGAGCAATTCTTGCCACTTCACGGCGGATTGGATCAAATCCTGATAAAACAACAGCCTCCGGTGTATCGTCAATGATCAGATCTACACCGGTCAGTGTTTCCAGTGTACGGATATTTCTTCCTTCACGACCAATGATTCTTCCTTTCATCTCATCGCTTGGAAGCTGTACAACGGAGATGGTAGATTCTGCCACATGGTCAACCGCACATTTCTGAATGGCTGTTACCACATATTCTTTTGCTTTCTTTGCAGCATCTTCTTTTGCTTTGCTTTCCAGTTCTTTGTAAAGTTTTGCAGTATCAATTTTCACTTCATCTTCAACAGATTTTAAAAGATAATCCTTTGCCTGTTCGGAGGTCAGTCCTGAGATTCTCTCAAGTTCCTGTACTCCCTGGTCATGTAATTCGTCAACCTTTTTCTCTTTCTTCTTTAACTCTGTCTCTTTTGCTGAATACTCTGCTTCCCGTCTTTCCATCGCATTCGCCTTACGATCCACAGATTCTTCTTTTGCCAGCACACGCTTTTCATACTTTTGCAGCTCGCTGCGTCTCTCTCTGGTCTCTTTTTCCAGTTCATTCTTGGTTTTCAGAGATTCTTCTTTGGCTTCCAGAAGAGCTTCGCGTTTCTTAGTTTCCGCCGTTTTCAGGGCTTCATCTATGATGTTTCTTGCTTTTTCTTCCGCAGTGCCAATCTTTTCTGCATCCTGCTTTACTTTCTTGGCAACGGCAAGCTTACAAGCCACAGGAACCGCTATTACCAGCGCAATGACTACAGCAATAATTGGAATTAATATATTGATTCCGTTTGCCATAGGAGCACCTCCTTATTTAGTTTTCATTGTACGTTTACAACAGTATAATTCTATAATGATTTCACAAATTTGTCAACGGATTACCTGTTTTTTTGTAGATATAGTTACCGTTCATATTACTGTTCACTGATAATATCCCGCAAGGTGTTTTTTGTGAGCGAAGAGCACAGTTACACCTCTTATTCTCTCTGTGAAAAATATTCCCGGAACACCGACTGAATCTCTGAAGAAGAAAAGCCTTTTCTCAATAAATAACCATAATGTCGTCTTTTTTCTTTTTCATCTGCCTCTTTCGGATGTTTGCAGCGTTTTTCCAGAAGCTGACGAATCATGTTCGTTTCATCCACACACCCTTCTTCGTCATCCATTGCTTCCTGTCTTCGTTGGATCATCTCCCGCGGAATCCCCTTTCGTTCCAGTTCAAACTGCATCTGGCGTCTGCTTTTCCTGCCCTGATAGGCAGACAGATATCTCGCTACGTATCGTTCATCATCCAGATAATGGTACGAACGCACATAATCCATGGCAATTTTTACCGCCTGCGGTGTATATTCGCCCTTCATTAGTTTCTTTTCCAGTTCTGCTTCCGTGTAATCCATCCGTGTCAACAGATGCATCGCCCTTAATTTTGCCCTTTTCACCAGAATTTCCCTGAAGATTTCCTGGAAAATTTCTGCTGATAGTTCACCATTTTCTTTCAATCGATAACGGGAAAGCTCGCCCTTATATAACATAAAGGCGAGCTGTTCATCTGTCACAACACGATACTTTGTTTTTGTTACAGGGACAATCTCTACGATTCTCATACTTCATCATCTGATGCATCTGTCAGAACATCCTTTGCTTTATCCACATCTTTTTCTGCATCCTGTGGACCATCTTCTCCAAGTCCGTAATGTGCTCTTACCTGACGTTCGATTTCTTCCGCAATCTCCGGATTCTCTCTCAGGAATATCTTTGCATTCTCTCTTCCCTGACCGATCTTGCCATCATTGTAGGCAAACCATGCACCACTTTTCTGGATAATTCCCAGATTTACAGCCAGATCCAGAATATCACTTTCTTTGGAAATTCCTTTTCCGAACATGATATCAAATTCTGCCTCTTTAAACGGAGGCGCCACTTTGTTCTTTACGACTTTCACACGGGTACGGTTACCGATCACCTCTCCACCCTGTTTGATAGTTTCTGTTCTTCTCACATCCATACGTACAGATGCGTAGAACTTCAGCGCACGTCCACCGGTAGTTGTCTCCGGATTACCAAACATCACACCGATTTTTTCACGCAACTGATTGATAAAGATTACAATACAGTTAGACTTGCTTACCACACCGGTCAGTTTTCTCAGCGCCTGAGACATCAGTCGCGCCTGCAGACCCATATGAGAATCTCCCATATCGCCCTCAATCTCAGCCTTTGGCACCAGAGCTGCTACAGAGTCCACAATGATAATATCCATCGCACCGGAACGCACCATTGTCTCAGTGATCTCCAGAGCCTGCTCACCGTTATCCGGCTGTGAGATATACAGTTCATCAATATCTACTCCGATATTTTTTGCATAAGCCGGATCCAGTGCATGCTCTGCATCCACAAATCCGGCAATCCCGCCACGTTTCTGTACCTCTGCTACCATATGTAACGCTACTGTTGTCTTACCACTGGACTCCGGTCCGTAAATCTCGATGATTCGTCCCCGCGGAACGCCACCAAGTCCAAGTGCAATGTCCAGACTCAGAGATCCGGTAGGTACAGTCTGCACATTCATGTTCTTACCGGAATCTCCCAGTTTCATTACAGATCCTTTTCCAAACTGTTTTTCAATCTGTCCCAAAGCCGCATCAAGGGCTTTTAATTTATCTTCTTTTGCCATAATGTCTCCTTTTTTCCATATACGAACTTATGTTCGTTTCACTGTTTACATACTATTACAAATTAGTTTTGTTGTCAACTGCTATTTTTGTTTTTAAAAATTTTCTGAGAATTTCGGCGATCTGCCGGATGAATAAAAAAGATCGGGAATGTGTCCTGCCACGTCCTTGCGGATCGTTTTACCTTTGCATGGGAACAAGTTTCCTCTAAAGTAAGAAAGCAGGTAACTATTCAGCAGGTAGTATCCCGCGAGGCGTTTTGGCATGTTTTTTGCCAAACTCCCATCACTGAAGTTGATTTTAAATGCATTTTGGCTCGTAACTGTGAAGGTACTGAACAGTTACGAAAACAGGATATTTCACCGGCGGAGCTTCCACCGGTGTTTCCTGTATCGTATTTTTCTTTTGTTCCGGGATATCGGATGTTTTTCACATTTTCTCTGCCTGTGTCAGAGTATCCCGATAAATTCTAATAACCTGCCAGCCAGGTGTACATCTCTTCATACTGCTTTGCAGAATTGTTCCAGGAATAATCCTGTGCCATGCCACGATCAACGATCTTGTTCCATTCGCGTTTGCGGTCATAGTATACCCGTTCAGCATAGCGGATCGTATTTAACATCTCATGGGCATTATAGTTTGTAAAACTGAATCCGGTTCCGGTTCCTTCAAACTCATTGTACGGCTGTACAGTATCTTTCAGACCACCGGTCTCTCTTACGATCGGCACAGTGCCATAACGAAGGCTCATCAGCTGGCTCAGACCACATGGTTCAAACAAAGACGGCATCAGGAATGCATCTGCCGCCGCATAGATCTTATGTGACATTGCTTCTGAATAATAGATATTTGCTGAAACCTTTTTGTCATACTTCCAAGCAAAATGCCGGAACATATTTTCATATTTTTCTTCTCCGGTTCCGAGAACCACCAGCTGGATGGCATCCTGACACAGTTCGTCCATCATATAGGCAATCAGATCAAAACCTTTCTGATCTGTCAGGCGCGATACCACACCAAGCATCATAGCCTTCGGATTCACTTCCAGTCCCAGTTCTTCCTGAAGAGCTGTCTTATTTTTCACTTTTTCTTTTCGGAATGTCTTTGCATTATAATTCATTGCGATCATGGCATCCGTTTCCGGATTATATTCGGCATAATCGATTCCGTTTACGATACCACGCAGGCTGTTGCTTCTCGCCTGCATCAGTCCATCCAGACCTTCCCCATAGAATGGTGTTTTGATCTCTTCCGCATAAGTGTTACTTACAGTCGTGATGGCATCTGCATATACCAGACCGCCTTTCAGATAATTGGCATCTTTATTCGCCTCCAGTTTGTCCGGTGTGAAGAAGTAATCAGACAGACCGGTTATACTTTTTACAGTCTTAATATCCCATACTCCCTGGAATTTCAGGTTGTGGATAGTCATAACTGATTTGATACCACGGTAGAAATCACTTCCCTGGAAACGTTCTTTCAGATATACCGGGATCAATCCGGTCTGCCAGTCGTGACAGTGGATGATGTCCGGTCTGAAATCGATCACCGGAAGAATCGACAATGCCGCTTTGGAAAAAAATGCGAATTTTTCCAGATCTCCCGGCATACCATAATATGGCTTGTCCCCGCTGAAATGTTCTTCATTATCGATAAAATAGAATTTGATCCCTTCATATTCCATCTCGAAGATTCCTACATACTGCTGTCTCCAGTTCAGATCCATATAAAAATTAGTTATGTACTGAAGCCGATCTTTAAATTCCTGTTTCATACAGGCGTATTTTGGAATAACAACTCTTACATCGAAATATTCTTTTGGAAAACATTTAGGTAAAGAACCTACAACATCCGCAAGCCCTCCGGTCTTGATAAACGGTACTGCTTCCGATGCAACATATAATACCTTTTTCATGCGAATAACCTCCTGTTTTTCCTAATAACAACATCTGTTTTATATTATATCGCATTTTTACCAAACAGAAAAGGGGTTATGCCTGTTTTTTTATGCATTTTTCATCTCATTCTATCAATGGAGTGTACCATGTTCATATTCCAGCCGGATTTTGTCCGCAATCAAAGCTATAAACTCAGAATTCGTCGGTTTTCCCTTTCCATTGCTTACTGTATAACCGAAAAGTGCATCGATCGTATCCATCTTTCCGCGGCTCCATGCCACCTCGATGGCATGACGGATCGCTCGCTCCACACGGCTCGGTGTAGTCTGATGTTTCTTGGCAATGGTGGGATACAGGATCTTGGTAATAGAATTGAGCATCTCCATATCTTCCACCGACATCATGATCGCATCCCGCAGATACTGATATCCTTTGATATGCGCCGGCACACCAATTTCATGAATAATATCGGTAACATCAATCTGCAGATTTTTTTCCGATATTTCTCCCGCTCTTCCCAAATTGCCCGTTCCCCGGTTCTCTCTGCGGATTCCTTTTCCAAACTTGCGGAACTGTTTGATCCGGTTTAGCACCATGTCGTTATCAAAAGGTTTCATAATATAGTAACAGGCTCCCAGTCGAAAAGCATCTTCGATGATCCGTTCCTGGCCGACTGCCGATATAATAATAAAAGCCGGTCGTTTTCTGACAGACGGATCTTCATTCAGCTTTTCCATAACTGTAATCCCATCCATCTTGGGCATGATAATATCCAGCAATACCACATCCGGCTCTTTCTCTTTTATAATTTTGTATATTTCCTGTCCGTCGACTGCCTGACCGACAAGTTCCAACTCTTTATCTCCTTTTACCAGTGTACTGAGAAGATCTACCATTCGTTCATTATCATCTGCTATGGCTACGTTTAATTTTTCCATTCTAACTAACTCCTCCATCTACTTAGTATTTTGGAAATTATGGGCCCTACCACAGATTACTGTGTTCCAAATGTTGATTCTATTATAAAAAAAAACTTTTTTTGGTTCAAGATATGACAACAGAGTTTTCCCATTTTTCGTTCGACAAAGGATCACATAAAATGACGATTTTCTGTATTCTCACCACATATTCATATGCAAAGAGCTGTTATCGACAGTTTCACATCCTCTTTCCCGGTATTCCAGACAGTTCTGTGTAAAAATACACGAAAACGGACTGCAGCTTTCGCAGCAGTCCGCCCGTCTTTTATGATTTATTCTGTAAACAATGGTGTGGAGTAATATCTGTCACCGGTATCCGGAAGCAGTGCAACGATTGTTTTGCCTTTGTTTTCCGGACGTTTTGCCAGTTCAATAGCTGCCTGAAGGGCTGCACCGGAGGAGATACCTACCAAGATACCCTCTTTCTTTGCCAGCAGTTTTGCTCCTGCGAACGCATCGTCGTTTTCTACGGTAACAACTTCATCGTATACCTTGGTGTTCAGTACATCCGGTACAAATCCTGCACCGATTCCCTGAATCTTATGAGCACCGCTCTTACCCTGGGAAAGCACCGGAGAAGTTGCAGGCTCCATGGCGATCACTTTCACGTCCGGGTTCTGGGATTTCAGATATTCGCCGGTTCCCGTCAGTGTTCCGCCGGTTCCCACACCGGCAACAAAGATATCCACTTTTCCGTCGGTATCCTTCCAGATTTCCGGACCGGTTGTCTCACGGTGTACCTTCGGATTGGCAGGGTTTACAAACTGCCCCGGGATAAAGCTGTTCGGAATCTCTTTGGCCAGTTCGTCTGCTTTGGCGATAGCTCCTTTCATCCCTTTTGCTCCTTCTGTCAGCACCAGTTCTGCACCATATGCTTTCAGGATGTTTCTTCTCTCCACACTCATGGTTTCCGGCATGGTCAGGATGATACGGTATCCCTTAGATGCTGCGATGGATGCCAGACCGATTCCGGTATTACCGGATGTAGGCTCGATGATTACGGAATCTTCTTTTAAGAGTCCTTTTTCTTCTGCATCTTCGATCATTGCTTTTGCGATACGGTCTTTGACACTTCCGGCCGGATTAAAATATTCCAGTTTAACCAGAAGAGTAGCTTCCAGACCCAGTTCTTTTTCTACGTTTACCACTTCAACCAGCGGGGTGTTTCCGATCAGTCCTAAGGTTCCCTTATAAATATTTCCCATAATACATTTCCTCTCTTTTCTCTTTTCTTTTTTCTTTTTTTATTTCGCAACTGTTCGATCCCCTTGCAGCTACGGAACTTGTTTTGTTGAGTGTATTATAATTCCCTTATACCTACTTGTCAACTATGTTTTTATGTTTTTTTGAAAAATTTACTTTGCTGCCCTTTTACCTGTTAATGCATCTGCGGCAGTTCTTACAATATCAGTTTTATATATCGCAGCGCTTTTCCTCGCGTATGGCTTTTTATTTAACAGGAAAACAATCTCCTGCAAAACTATGAGAAACTTGCAGAGCGTGTTTTTCAAGTTAACGCGGCAGTCGCCAAGGTCTCGTGCAAACACGGACTTTGGCTCGTTGCTCACTTCTACACTCGCTGACGCTCGTTAACGCGGCAGTCGCCAAGGTCTCGTGCAAGCACGGACTTTGGCTCGTTGCTCGCGTAAATAAAAAGGCTTCCGCAGGCCGGGTACATTGCATTACCGATTGCGAAAGCCTTTTTACTATTATTCATTTTATTCAGGTAAATCTCTGTCCGATTATGCCACTTTTTTCTGTGGTTTTTCGAACAGTTTCTTAATGCCCTGTACTGCTACGATCACACCAAGGATCAGAAGCAGAACTGCGAAGATCAGCTGCAGGGTATTTCCAAGATCCAGACCTGTGGTCATCAGAGCGCCAGTCAGTTTGTAGATGGTAAGACCCAGTGCACTGAAAGTAACAGCCATCATGAATACTGCAGGAGCCCACAGCATAATTCCCTGTCGTTTTGTTTTCTTCAGGAACACGGCACATGCTACCAGCGCAAGTACAGACAGCAACTGGTTGGCAGAACCGAACAGTGGCCAGATCTCAGCGTATCCTACTTTTGCCAGCAGGTAAGCCAGTACCAGTGTCAGGATTGTTGCAAAATATTTGTTTACCATCAGTTTACGGAATGGTGTGTAATCTTTTTCATCCACATCGTTATCCTGGAAGAATTCCTGGAAGGACAGACGTCCGACACGGGCTACAGAATCCAGAGATGTCAGTGCGAATGCAGATACTGCCAGATTGATCAGGGTAAATACCAGAGTATGTGGCAGACCGATGACTTCCAGGAAGTTTGCAATTGCTCCTGCGAAGATCTGTGGCTGTGTGGTCAGACCCTGTGCTGCTGCTTCACCTTTTGCAAAAGATGCTACAGCAATCAGAGCGATGATAGCCAGCATACTTTCCATCAGCATGGCACCAAAAGATACCGGAAGCATGTTCTTTTCATTTTTGATCTGTTTGGATGCAGTTCCGGAAGATACCAGTGAATGGAAACCGGATACAGCACCACAGGCGATGGTTACAAACAGAATTGGAAACAGAGTCTGTCCATCTACATTAAAGGCAGTAAATGCTTCCAGATGGCACTGTGGATTTGCCACGAATACACCTATGATGGCTGCAATGATCATGAAGATCAGCAGGTAACTGTTCAGGTAGTCACGAGGCTGCAACAGACTCCATACAGGAGCTACCGATGCAATCAGGATGTAGATGAAGATGATCACATGCCAAGTAGTTCTCGGCAGAAACATCGGGAAGTTCATGCCCAGTGCTACTGCTCCGATCAGCATTACGATTGCGATTGCTGTGTTCACCCATTTGTGAAGTTTTCCGTAACGAAGGATCATACCAAGACATACAGCTTCAACGATAAATATCATAGAAGTTGTTGCTACTGCTCCGTTTGCCGTGATCTTGGATACGGTTCCGTCATCTGCAGTTAAGAATCCGTTAAAAGTACCTGCTACAACATCGGCGAAAGCAGCTACAACCAGGATACAGAACAGCCAGCAGAACAGCAGGAACAGTTTCTTTCCTGTCTTTCCGATGTAAGTTTCAATGATTGATCCGATGGAACGTCCTTTATTTTTTACAGAAGCATACATTGCAGAGAAATCCTGTACTGCTCCGAAGAATACACCACCGATCAGGATCCATAACAGCACCGGCAGCCATCCGAAGATTGCAGCCTGGATCGGTCCGTTGATCGGACCCGCACCTGCGATGGATGCGAACTGATGACCAAATACGATATTGGTATCAGCCGGCACATAGTCTACGCCGTCTTCCATTTCATAAGCCGGAGTTTTGGCGTTGGGATCAATGCCCCATTTTTTCTCGAGGTAACGGCCATAGAAGATATAGGCTCCGCCTAATACCACAATGGCAATTACCATCATCATAATACCACTCATGTTTTTTTCCTCCTTTTTCTGACTCATTCAGAAAACATGAACGACTTCCCCGTCGCATAAGGGATACCCTGAGTTTTTCACTCTTTCAAAATAAAAAAGCCCTGCAGCTTTATTTGCTGCAGGGACGAATCTTTTCCGCGGTACCACTCTGCTTTATTGTCATAGTGACAATCTCTTTTGTACTGTCAGCCGGTTTTCCGGTGATAACAGATCTCCGATAACGGTGAGTGCCGTCTGCTCTTACTCTATTTTCAGAGCGGATACTCCGAAGGGATATTACATCAGGTTTTCTGTTGTCTTACACCAGCCGGCAACTCTCTGAAAGAAATCTTCCTGTGTAACTTGTCTTCATCAATGTTTTTCTTTATCTGAGCTTATATTAGTTTTACCACTTTTGTTTTTTTCACACAACTGTCGACTTATACAAAATTCATTTTTCTTTTGTATAGTTTTTATACATTTTTTATTTTTCTGTCGTTTTTCCGTCAGATTCTGCAACGCATTCCACATCCGGTGGGTGTTCCCGCACATCCACCGATGGCTGTTTCACGCAGTTCAAACGGAATACTCTTTCCTACTTTGTACATTGCATCCACCATCTCATCAAACGGAATCGGATACATCACGCCACTCAATGTGATCTCCGCACAGGTCACAGCATTAACCGCACCTATCGCATTTCTGCTCTGACATGGAACTTCCACCAGTCCTGCCACCGGGTCACAGACCAGACCAAGCAGATTTGAGATCGCCATAGCTGCTGCCTGCAGACACATCTCCGGTGTTCCACCCATCAGTTCTGTCACAGCAGCAGCAGCCATCGCCGATGCAGCACCTACCTCTGCCTGACAGCCTGCCTCTGCACCTGCCACAGAGGCATTCCGCATCAGCAGATAGCCGATGGCCGCTGTATGAAACAATGCATCCGTCATCTGTTCATCGCCGAATCCTTTTTCCTCCTGCAGTGCCAGTAACACTCCCGGAACCACACCGGAAGATCCGGCAGTCGGTGCCGCAACGATGACCCCCATCGAAGCGTTGACTTCCAGAACCGCCATGCTGTAAGCGATCAGTTTGTTCATAAACGTTCCGCAGACATTTGTCCCGCTCTCTCTGTATCCGGTAATCTGCTTTGCCTCCCCGCCGATCAGTCCGCTCATGGACGGTTTCGGGTCTTCCAATGGCTTTCTTACTGCCTCTTTCATGATGGCGAGGGCTTTTCGCATCTTATCTTCCACTTCTTTTTTTGTGGAGGATGTGCCTTCGATCTCCCGCTGTTTCATCACTTCGGAGATCGAACACTGCTTTTTCTTACATACTTCTAATAATTCCTGTCCGTTTTTAAAATCTGTCATCTGTCCGTCTCTCCTATATCTGAATCAGCAATATTTCCTGCACATACGGGTTCTGTCGAATCTCTTCCAGAATCTCATCCGGAATCCGCTCATCTGACTCCACAACAGAATAAGCCGTTTTTCCCTTGCCCTCACGGAACAGCCGCATGAAAGCAATATTTACATTCTGATTGCTCAGACACTGCGTAATATGTGTTACCACACCCGGTTTGTCGATCTGTTTTACCACCAGTGTACTGTATTCTCCGGTAAATTCCACATTAATACCGTTGATCTGGGTGATCTTGATCTTGCCGCCACCGATGGACTGTCCCTGTACCTGCATCTTGGTGCCGTTTTCTCCTGTCATCCGGATATCCACAGTATTCGGATGATCCGGAACAAACTCCTTATCAGCGATATACTGATATTTCACTCCCATCTTCTCTGCCCAGGAAAATGCATCCCTGATCCGCAGATCATCGGTTGCAAATCCAAGCACGCCGCCAAGCAATGCCCGGTCTGTACCATGTCCTTTATACGTTCTTGCAAAAGAACCATACAGAGTGAATGTCACCTCTGTCACTTTTTCTTTAAAAAGCTTTCTTGCCATCTTTCCGATAGATACTGCTCCCGCTGTATGGGAGCTGGACGGTCCCACCATATTGGGGCCGATCACCTCAAACGCACTGATAAAATTCATCGTTTCCTCCTAGTTGTCTTTTCGCGATACAAAAATGCACACGATTGCCGTGCCGATCATGGACAGTCCCAGACCGGTTGCAAGCATTGCCTTTATTCCGGCAAAATCCACAAGCACACCACCGGACAGACTGCCAAATACCCCTCCCATGGTACTTGACGCAATCAGCAGCGACTGCCCCTTCACTCTGTCCTCCACAGCCATCGTTTCATTTACATAGTATACCGCAGAAGGCAGACATAATGCAAATGATAACATCTGCAGCATCTGCACTACATACAGGAACGATATACTGCCACACACCAGATACCCCAGTGCTTTCACAGAAAACATTACCGCCGCAAACCGAATCAGTTTTCTGCTGTCCCATTTGCCAACCAGCCTGGAAAACAACAACATCGTAGGAAGTTCGCTCATTGCAGATACTGTCAGCAGTGTTCCCATCCGTTTTATATCTCCCCCGAGGCTTACCACAATATTGATCAGATAATTGTTCACATATGTACTTTCTACATAGATTAATATCATTCCCAGCAATACCAGCATATAATTCCGATAGCGACGTGCAAATTCCAGAATCCCGCCACCTCTCTGTCTGTTTGCAGTATTTTTTTGTTCTTCTTTTTTACTTTCATTCGGATCCTTCACAACCGGCATGGAAATCAAGGTAACGAACATCACCGCAAAAGACAGACATCCAACACCCATAATTGCCAGACCGTAATACCTGCCGATCAGGATCCCCAAAAATGAAGCTGCTACCGCATAGGATGCAGAGCCCACTCCTCTACCGATTCCAAAATCCACATAGATACCATGATTCACATAATACAAACTGATAGAATTGATCAGTGGCTGTACCACCTGTAATAACATATTAACAATCAAAAATGACAGCACGATTCCCGGTACCATTTTTGACATACACTGCATCAGAATCAGCAGCAGGATTATGGCAATTGCCATCCCTGCAGTCATCTGTTGTAAAGTTACCCGTTTTGCACGGTCCGCCGCCGCTGCAACAAACGGCTGTAATATAACTCCCAGAATATTTCCAAGAGCCAGCACGACTCCTATCTGAGAACTTTTCAGTCCGATATGTAATAAAAATACCGTTGCAAACCCATTGATCGCACAGACCGCCACCCAATAACTCCCCTGTAATACAGCACACTGCGCAGTTAATTTTTTTGAATTCATCTCCTGTTCAATCCTTTCCCGTCTGAAACCTGTCTTTATTTTGCTGTTATCCCCATAACAGAAACAATCTCAGTATACTATTTCCAGCTAAAAGTGACAGTGTCAATTCCGACTTTATTTTCGGTCAAAATCGACTTAACTAAAAAAGGTCCACCGGACCTTTTTGTCGTATGCTTGGCAACGCAAAAAAAGCCATCCTGAACAGACTGTTGCTGTCAGAATAGCTTTTTTCTTAATATATTACAACAGGAAACTTATACGACACAATATCATATAATTCTTTTACTTTATCCAACGGTGTATTCACACACCCATGAGATCCATTATCCAGATACGCAGTACTGCTCCAGTCACTTCTGGTTGTCAGATCATGGAATCCAATGGTATCTTCGGCTGCAAAAGGTATCCAGTAATTACAGTGTACCTGATACGACCAGTTGCCACTGGCATTTTTCTCACCGCGCATGGTATAATCTGTGGTTTTCCCCTTGACTTTATACACACCTTGGGGAGTTTCTGTTCCTTTATTCCGGCATCCGGTCACCACTTCTGAGTCCATAACCTGTTTTCCGTCCACATAGACCCAAAAATGCTGATCAGACAAACTCAGTTCTACGTAAGAGTTTCCGATATCATTCTCATTTCTGCTCAACGCAGTGGATGTATACACAATTTCAAAATCACCCTGTGTTCCGTCATTGATTGCCTGCATCAGATTTGACTCTGTACCGGACTGATCAATCTCCCATCCATAGTCTCCCGGTGTCAGCGTTACGGTATTACCGGCTGTTGTGGTAAATGTCCTTTTGCTGTTGACCGTATCATATTTTTTTGCAAGACCAGCCACATATTCTTTCACTTTTTCTTCATCTATGGAAAAACTTCCATCTTCTGCTTCTGCTACCCAGTCTTTTAAGGTATTCTTATCCAGTACCTCTTTTCGGTCTGTTCCAAAGTCCATGGTAAGGTTTGCAGATAATTTCTGATTAATTGCATCTGCTTTTGCCTTTAGTTCTGCATCATCCTGCATGATCTCCGGTTTCACATAACAGTCACCGGCATCCAGATCAAAGGTTATCTCCCCGTTCGTCAGAGCCTGATGAAGTCCTGCTGTTACTTTTCCTTCGTCCAGGGTAGTTCCTTCTTCCTCCGGAATCACCGCATAGCCGTCATCTGTTATGCCCACATAGGCATCCTTCGGAGCCTGCATATTCCCCGGCTGCATACAAGTCAGTCCTTCCACTGCCTGCTTCAATGCTTCTTCATTGACCGCCACCATGTTCTCTAACTGTACATGAACACCGGTAAACGCATGAATCACCCACGCCCAGGGCCGCTGAGCTTCCATCAGTTTATCAATTTCTCCATCATCCTGGTAGGTCAGTTTTAGCTGTTCTCCGGTCAGTGTTTCTTCCTGCCCGTTTCTTTCTTCTATTGTAATCTGATAAGACGGTATCTGATCCGCTATTTTTTTCTTCACCTGCGCAACGGTCATCTCCCCGTAATCAGTACCGTTGATCTCCGTATGCGAATAAAAATGACTGCTGTAATAATATGCTGCCGCACCATAGCCGGCTGTCGCAGCCACCAGAAGCACACCGGCAATTCCTGTCAGAACTTTTTTCTTCGTTGTCATCGTTTTGTCATATCTCTCCCCCTGTAACGTTCCGACTATTTCCTTCTGCTATCTTTCATCGTATCGTTACTGTTTTTACTTTCATGTTATATCATATCATCTCATGAAAGATTTTCAATTATGACCTTGTATGAAAACGACAAATTTTTTCTTGTTTTTTTGTCTATTATTTCAGTTTTTCTTCTAACTGCTTCAAATACTCCTCCGTGTGAGCACGCAATACGCAGTCTGCCCGATGCAGATATCCGAAGCAGACTTTTGTATGGCTTTTTCGGATCGGGATCATACGGATCAGGCTGTCCCTTTCTTTTTCCTTCTGCAGATTACAGCTGAGATTGGCAAGATCCGTCTTTCTTAAAAGTTCCTGCATCAGTGAGCTGCTGTTTACCGTGACGATCTGTTGAAAATCTCTGCTGTCAATCAGATCTTCCTGCAGATGTCCGGAAGTATGTAACAGGGAAATCTGGTCTTCTTCATGCTGTACATAGCGAAGATTTCGCAGTTCTTCTTTTGTCACATACTCCTTTTCATAATATGGGTGATTCGGTCCCACATACAGTGCCATATCTTTTTCTTTTAACGGTGTGAACGTCATTTTTCTTTTCTGTATCATCCGTTCAAAAGCCTGCCGCTGCATCTTGGAGATAAACACAAAACCAACCTCCACCTGTCGATGACAGATATGATGAATGATCTTCTCCAGTGTTTCCTCATAACACACCGCATGCAGTTTCGGATGTTCTGCAAGAAATGTGGCAAATTCTTCACTCAGAAGACTGCTTGGCATAGATGCGATACGGATCGTACTCTCCTGCGTCTCCATATGAATTCTCTGGATTTCTTCCATGGAACTCAACATTTTTCTTGCCTGATCGTATACTTTTTCTCCCTCTTTGGTAAGTTCCACACCTTTTTTGCTTCGTTCGAGAAGCTGGTATCCAAGTGTCCTCTCCAGCTTTTTGATCGTTTTACTTACATGTGGCTGCGTCGTATACAAAATCTGCGCAGCCTGACTCAGACTTCCTGCATCCACACTTACAACAAAGAACTGTAATTCTCTTAATTCCATACGATACTCCCATCTTTTCCAACAGGTATGCCCGGAGTCTTATATTTCCTGTTCCGGCTGTTTTTCCGGATGCATTACCTGTTTTTCTGTAATTTTCTTCTGCTCTTATACCAGAATAATCCGATAAAAGACAGACCTGCCACGATCCAGGAAGCAATATAGATCCAGATGATACATTCCATCGTCTCAAACTTCGGAAGAATCACCCAGATACTGCATACCCGGAGCAGACAGATGCTGAGAAGCGTCGTAATCATCGGTGCAACGGTCTCCCCTAAACCGCAGCTTGCACCGGATAATGCTTCCGCAATCGCATAAAACAGATAAAACGGCGCCATCATCTGCATATATTTTACCACAAGTGGAATCAAAAGTTCAGCATCTTTTTTATCAATAAACCACGGGCCGACCCATCCGGAGAAAAAAAACAGGAACAGACTGACGGCTCCCACCGCACAGACCGAGATACCGGTTCCGATAAACGCTCCTTTTTTGACTCTTTCTGTCTGTTCTGCACCAAGATTCTGTGCAACATAAGTCGTCATCGCCGGTCCCATGGAGTCGGCAAGCAGCCAGATCAGCATACTCAGCTTATCGCAGATGCTCCAGGCTGCGATGCTGTCGGTTCCCATCGTGTTGACACTCGCCTGCACAATGGAATTGGAAACCGGAAACAGCATGGACTGCAAAGCAAGCGGAAATCCGGTACGGATCATCATCACCATATGCTCTCTGCCAAAATGTAGATGCCAGACATGCACTTTTCCGCGAAGATGTTCTTCTCTCGCCAGAAACAGAAAAGTCAGGATCACACTGACGATCTGTGCCGCAACCGTGGCAGCAGCCGCACCGCCTACTCCCAGGTGCAGAACGCCTACCAAAAGAAGATCACCTAAAATATTCATGCAGCTGCTCACAAGCAATACATACAGCGGACGTTTCGAATCCCCAAAGGCACGCAGGATCCCAGCTGCCATATTATAAAGGATCAGAGACCACAGACCACCGAAATAAATCGTGCAGTATGTCAGCGTATCCCTGTAGATATCCGCCGGAACACGCATCAGTTTCAACAGTTGCGGAGTAAGCAGTACGCCTCCAAAAGAACTGATGATTCCCAGGACAAATGCAATCGTGATCGCCGTACGGATCGAACGATGCAGATGCTCGGTAGCTTTCGCTCCGAAATACCTGGAAATAATAATCGTTGCTCCTGCCGCCAGACCATTCATAAAGTTGATCGGGAACTTAAACAGCGTATTGATCGAATCGATTGCTGCCAGTCCCACTTTTCCTGCAAACCGTCCTACAATGATCGCATCTACTGTCACATACAACTGCTGGATCAGGCTTCCCGCGATCAGAGGCAGTACAAATAATAAAATTGCTTTCCCAATGTTTCCTTCTATCAGACTGCTGCTCTTTTTTTCTTTCACCTTCACTTTATCATTCTCCTCATAACTGTGCAGTGCCCTCACAGTTACCCTCATGTTTCTATTTCTGTGCGCTTTCGGTATACAGATGACAGGCGACCTGATGATCCGATGTAAGGCTGACCATTTGCGGAGCTTCTTTTTTGCAGATTGCCATACATTTGGTACATCGACCCTGGAACGGGCAGCCTTCCGGCAGCTCCAGCGGGCTTGGCGCTTCTCCTTCCAGGTTCTCGATCGATTTGGAAAAATCCATGTTGATATCGAAGACAGACCCCATCAGTGCTCTCGTATACGGATGCACAGCATCTTTGGAAAGCTGTCCGCCCGGAAGTACTTCCACCACATTTCCCAGATACATGACTGCAATCTGATGGGCACACTGCTCGATCAGCGCAATATCATGACAGATAAATCCGATCGTAATATTCTTTTCTCTCTGTAATTTCGTAATCAGCTCGATGATCGTCTTCTGCACCGATACATCCAGTGCGGAGGTTGCTTCATCCATGATGATCACTTCCGGTTCCAGAGCCAGGGCACGGGCGATCGCCACACGCTGTCTCTGGCCACCGCTCATATTGTGTGGATACCGATCCGAAAATTCTGCCGGCAATTCTACCAGTTCCAGAAGTCTGCGACAGTTTTCTTCTTTTTCGGATTTTTTGATTCTCCCGAAGTTCAGTAACGGTTCGCATATGATATCACGGATCTTCATTTTCGGATTAAAGGATGCAGTCGGATCCTGAAAAACCATCTGAATATTCTGGCGGTTCTGACGCAGTTTTTCTCCCTTTAATTTTGTGATATCCCTTCCACGGTACAGAATCTCTCCCTCGGAAGGGATATCGAGAGATACCAGAAATTTCATAAAAGTACTTTTTCCACAACCGGACTCTCCTACCAGTCCCAGTGTCTCTCCTTTATAAAACTTCAGATTGACATCGTTGTTGGCAAGCAGTGTCCGTCCGTCTGTAGTACGAAAACGTCGGGTCACATGTTTTGCTTCCAGGATTACTTCTTTTGATTCAGACATATCTCTCACCTCCCACGGAAGGAACGGCACCCAGAAGGCTTCTGGTATATGCATTTTGGGTCTCATGCAGAATATATTCTCTCGTTCCCTGATCTTCCATTTTTCCGTCTTTCATAACCACGATATAATCAGACATATACGCTGCGATTCCGAGGTTATGCGTCACCACAATGATACTGGTTCCGTAATCATCGCGCAGTTCCATCATCTGGCGCACGATCTGTGCCTGTGTTGTCACATCCAGTGCGGAGGTCGGTTCGTCCGCAAGCAGCAGTTTCGGCTGATAGGACATACCCATCGCGATTCCCACACGCTGGCGCATACCGCCGGAAAGCTGGAACGGATAGGATTTCATCACGTTATCCGGGCTTGGAAGATTCATTTTTTCCAGCATCCCACAGCCTTTTGCCCAGGCATCTTTTTTTGAGATTTTTTCGTGGGTGCGCAGATATTCAACAAATACATCTCCAACCTTTCTTGTCGGGTTCATCATCGCACCGCTGTCCTGAAAGATCATGGAGATCTCACTGCCGCGCAGGTTTCTCCACTCTTCGCGGTTATAGGAAAGCAGATCCTTTCCCTCAAACGTAATGCTTCCCCCGGAAACCACTCCACCTCCTGCCAGAAGTCCAAGAACGGCACGGATCACGGTAGTCTTTCCGCTTCCCGATTCACCTACCAGTGATACGATCTGTCCCTGTTTCATATCCAGGTTAAAATTCTGCACGGTAGGTACATTCTTATAGGAAACGGTCACATTTTTCAACTGTAACATATTTGCCATGTTTGCCCTCCTTACTCGTCTTTCGGATCCAGAATATCCCGGAGAGAATCTCCCAGCATATTAAAGACTACAACTACAATAAAAATCGCCAGACCGGGGAAAATCATCATCCATGGTGCAGACTGAATACATGCTCTTCCTTCATTTAGCATATAGCCCCATTCCGGTGCCGGAGGTTTTGCTCCGAATCCCAGGAAGGACATGGCTGCCAGTTCCAGCATCATACCACCGCTATCGGTAGCTGCCGTGATGATCAGTGTCGGCAGTGCGTTCGGCAGCATATAACGTAAGATCATATACGGTGTTTTAGAACCGGTTACGATCGCTGCTTCCACATAGTCACAGTGACGGATCTTCAGAACCAGGCTTCGTCCGAGACGGGCGTATTTTGTCCAGTTGACTACGACAACGGCTACAATTGCATTTTTCATGCTTGCTCCCATGATACCGGCTACGGCAAGTGCCAGAACCAGACCGGGGAAAGACAGCATCATATCAGCGATTCGCATGATAACACTGTCCACGATACCGCCAAAATATCCGGCGATCACGCCAAGTGTTGTTCCGATAAAGAAAATCAGTGCAACTACACCAAAAGTTGCTGTCAGAGACGCTCTCGCTCCGTAAATCACACGTGCAAAGATATCACGTCCCATCTTATCGGTTCCGAAGATATGTGCCTTGCTCGGAGCCAGAAGGGCTTCATCCAGGCTTCCTTTCAGCGGATCCACACCCCCGCTCACAACCGGGGCAAATACTGCAATCAGAATGATCACAACAGCCAGAATAAGAAAAAAGGTAAACTGCTTATACTGTGCAAAAAAATTCTTCTTTTTCATACTCATTACTCCTTTAATCTCATTCTCGGGTCAATATATACATAAGAAGCATCCACGATCAGGTTAATCACCATATAAATCAGTGCCAGCCACAGTACATAACCCTGAATCAGGTTATAATCGCTGGAAGTGATCGCAGACACTGCAAGGTTACCAAGGCCCGGATAGGAAAAAATAACTTCTACTACTGCCGTACCACCAAGCAGAGATCCGATGGACAGACCAAACATGGTGATCAGAGGAAGCAGAGAGTTCGGGAATACATTGCACCAGACGATTCTGGACCATTTTACTCCTCTCGCCTGGGCGCCGATCACATAATCCTGGCTCAGTTCATCAAGAACTGCGGTACGCACCTGACGGGTGTATTTGGAAGTCATCGCGATCGCCAGTGTCAGTGCCGGAAGGAACAGACTCTTAAAGTCTCCCGCAGAACTGATTACCGGAAAAATCTGGAAATAGACACAAAACGCCATCATTAAAAGAAGTCCCACCCAGAAGTTCGGCATCGCACAACCGATAAACGTGATCCCCCGTACCAGATAATCGATCCAGGTATCTTTTTTCAAAGCAGATGCCATACCGAGGGGAATAGAAAGTACCAGCATCAGCAGTATCGCCATCAGTGTCAGTTTTAAGGTCGGCCACAGTCTCTGTGCCAGAAGTTCTGTTACCGGTTTGTTCAGGGAATAGGATTTTCCGAAATCTCCCTGCAGACAGTTGCCAAGCCATCTTCCATACTGTACAAAAAACGGATCATTTAATCCCATCTCTTCTCTTGTCTGCTCTACCATCTCCTCAGTCGGCATTACACCGTTGGCGGAATACATGTTTCGCACCGGATCTCCCGGTGACATATAGGTCAGACCGAATGTAATAAAACTGATACCGAACAGTACCACGATGATCTGCAGCAGACGCATGAGTATTTGTTTCTTATTCAAATCGTTCACACCTTTCTTTTTCCAAAAAATACATGTTGCCTTGTCATGCAACGGCATAACGCCCGGTTGTAAAAACAACCAGGCGTTTCCAGAGTTTTTTATTCTGCCGGAACAATCTCCGTACTTAACCAGTAATAATCTGCGGTATGAATCTTCGCATATCCTACATTTTTGGAATAAATCATACTGGAGTTGTAGTATCCGTCGATCAGAACTGCCGCATCATCGATCAGAATCTGCTGCATCTGGAAAATTAGATCTGCACGTTTGTCCTCATCCATCTCACTTTTCAGTTCCTGATATAACGCATCGTATTCCGGATTAGAATATGCACAGTAAGTGCTTTCTGTTGTCCAGTTTGCCATGTAAGCGAACGGATCTCCGGTTCCTACGGTAATCCAGTTGTTGTTGTTAAAATCATAATCCAGTGCTGCCAGCTTACTCCACTGATCATCAGAACTTCCGTACTCGGAAGTAACACCGATTCCGATCTCTGTCAGATACTGGGTATGTGCATCAGAAAATTCATTCAGCAGACGGTTTTCATAAGAAATATAACGCAGATTGATATTTTCGCCATCAATCTCACGGATACCATCTCCGTCTGTATCTACAATCCCCGCATCATCCAGCAGTTTCTTCGCACCTTCCGGATCATAGGTGTATGGATTGTTCAGTTTCTCATATCCATAGGACAGGTTGGATGGAAGTACGGAAAATCCCGGTGTATACAGTCCTCCGATCGTCTTGGAATTACAGATGGTGTCATAATCGATCGCCATCAGAATCGCCTGACGCAGTGTCTTGTTACCCAGAACGCCATCAAAGTTCATCCAGGAGAACCCGCAGCGCACACCTGTAGCGATGTCTACGGTATAATCATCAGAATCCTGGAATTTCTGAATATCTGCTACGTTGGTGATATTCTCTACCAGGTCAACCTGTCCACTTTCCAGTGCCATTGCTTTCGCAGAGTTGTCACCCATATACAGCAGGTTTACTTTATCATAAGGTACTTCTTCACGGAAGTTCGGGTTTGCGACCAGTGTATAACCGACACCCACACCGTTGAAAGAATCGATCATGTACGGACCGGTTCCGATTGTACCGTTGTCAAAGTTCTCCGTATGCTCTACGTCTACGATACCCATGGTCGGATGACTGAGCTGTCCCATCAGGTTGGCATACGGCTGTGAGGTCTTGATTGTCAGAGTACCTGCCTCATCATCTGCATCGATGGTTGCCTCGAACTCCAGATATTTTTCCGGTTTTGCAGATCCGGACGGTCCTACTTCTTTCAGATGTTCGTATGCTTCTTTTACCTTGCTTGCGGTAAGATCACATCCGTCAGAGAACTTCAGACCTTTTTTCAGAGTAACGACCCATTCGGTATGATCATCATTCACGGTATAGCTTTCTGCCAGCCATGGTTCCAGTTCCATGTTATCGTTGAACTTGAACAATGTCTCTGTGATTCCGTAACGCATCGCGTTCCAGCCACCGTTCTCGTCACCTGCAGTGTTGACGCTTCCGTCGGTGTACATTGCACATCCGAAGTTCAGAACCTTCTCATCGGATGAAGCTTTTGATGATGAAGAAGAGCTGTCACTTCCTTTGCTTCCACAGCCTCCCAGTACCGTTGTTGCCATTACGCCTGCCAGCAGCAGTGCCAGTATCTTTCCTTTTTTCACTGATTTTCCTCCTGTGTTTTGTTGTAACTGTTCAGTACCTTCACAGTTACGAGCCTAAATGCATAAAAAATCACCTTCGGTGATGGCATTTTGGCTTGTATGTCTCGGGATTTTGACATATTCATGTCAAAACACCTCGCGGGACAATGGCTACTGAATAGTTACGTTTTGTTTACAGTTGTCTTCCATTTCCTGTTTTATAGCATAGAAAAAACAGTCTGTATCTTTATGCAGACTGTCCCCTTAATTTCTGACGCAGCAGTTTTCCGGTTTCTTCACAGTCATAAGACAGGTTTGCACCTGAATCATGCCGAAAAATCACTTAATCATATTTTAAGAGTTCTCATCAGCCGTGAGAAACATCTCAAAGATATAAGCAGTTCTCCTGACTTCAGTTCATCACCTCAAACTCCTTCCCGGAATTTTTCTCTTCCAGTGGCTCATGTTCTCGGCTCCCTGTCACAGTGGCGGGACCGCAACGGATTGACACCGTTTTCTCTATCAATGCTTATTGCAACTTATATCCTGAATGTAACGCAGATGTTATTTTAACAGAAAAAATCCGTTTTCACAAGGTTTTCATGTATTCCATTTAGTTATATATGCGCATTTGTTTTGCACCATGAATTATCTTAATTGTTATATTGTAACTGTTCAGTACCCTCACAGTTACGAGTCAAAATCCATGAAAAATCGCCTTCGGCGATGGGATTTTGACTTGCATGTCTCGGGATTTTGGCATATTCATGCCAAAACACTTCGCGGAATAATGGTGTGCTGAATAGTTACGTTATATTTACTGATCTCTTTCAGATATTCCTTTCCTATCGAACTTAACGGAATCCCCTTCCGTTTCAGATATCCGATCGTCATGGTTTCTTCTGTGGAGAGCTTTACCGCGCAATACTCCGAACCATTCAGATTTTCGCAGATAATGCCGCTGCAAAGTGTATATCCGTTCAGTCCTTTCATCAGATTCAGCATCGTCGCACGGTCATTCGCCTTGATCGACTGTTTGTATTCATACGTACTGAACACTTCCTCCGCAAAATAAAACGAATTGTTGCTCCCCTGGTCAAACGAAAGAAATGGATAATCTTCCAGATCCTCCAGAGCAATCTCCTTCTTTTTTGCCAACGGATGACCGCTCCACAGGTAAACGTATTCCTGACAGTCAAAAAGCTCATGAAATTCCAGATTGTTTTCCTCAAAGATCTTCCCCAGTACTTTCCGGTTAAACTCATTCAGATATAAAATTCCCAACTCACTCCGGAAGTTTTTCACATTTTCAATCACATTATACGTCTGTGTCTCATAGATGGAAAATTCATACCGTTCCATCCCGAAGCGTCTGACCATCTCCACGAATGCCTGCACCGCAAACGAATAATGCTGCATGGAAACTCCGAACTTTTTCTTTACTTTTTCTTTATCCACATACCGTGCCTCGATCAGGGCATACTGTTCCACGACCTGTCTGGCATATCCGACAAATTCTTCTCCGTCCGGTGTCACCTGGATCCCGCGGTTGGTTCTCCGGAAAATCTCGATTCCAACCTCGTCTTCCAGTTCCCGGATAGCCGCCGAAAGGCTTGGCTGGGAGATAAATAATTTCTGCGCCGCTTGATTCATCGAACGGGAATCCGCCACGGTAATTGCATAGCGTAACTGTGATAATGTCATATCCTGCTACTCCTTTTTCTGTCGATGTTTTGATTATACCCTAAGATTTTCCATAAAAAAAGACCTTACGGGTTCTTTTTACAGAATCCATAAGGTCCTCGGTTTTATTTGTCAAAGCCGTTATGCCAGTGCTGCGCCCAGTTCCTTGCAGTTTGCTACGCCGTCATCATCCGGCATATCGTTGCAGATGACACTCTCTGTTGCCAGAACCGCTCCTGCTTCTTTACAGCTTTTCTCCCAGTTTCTCATCCATTCACCGTCTCCCCATCCATAAGATCCGAACAGTGCGATTTTTTTGTCTTTCAGTTCAGCTTTGCAGCCGTCAAACATTGGTTCAAATTCATCTTCTTCCAGTACTTCATCTCCCATAGCCGGGCATCCGAACGCGATGGCATCGTATTCTCCTACCAGTTCCGGACGGAAATCGGCACATTCATACAGTGTTACGTCTGCGCCTTTTTCTTTTGCGCCCTCCACTACTGCATCTGCCATTGCTTCTGTATTACCTGTACTGCTCCAATAAACAACTGCTACTTTACTCATCTTTATATTCCTCCTGATATTTACGGGATGCCCCGTTTTTATGGTTAAGCAGCTACGGTCAGCTGCAAAACGCTCCTGCCATTTTCCCACAGCCGGGAATAAATCTCTCTGCACTTTTTGTATCTGCAGAATGTTTTCTCTGCTTCTTTTGCATTACCATAGGCTTTCCAGCAACCGGAACACTTACAGTTTTTCCCGGTATTACGGATAAATCCTATCACATCAACCAACGGATAATCGAGAAACAGACCAATCTCATGAGGGAATTTTTCACACATATGTAATCTGTCTTTCAATTCCGTCAGTGCCTCTTCCCAGTGTTCTCCCCGATATCCGCACGCCCGCAGAAACTTTTGTACTCCCGGTTTATGAAGATCCTGCTCCAGTCTCTGTGGCCTGCATAGATAAACCAGTGCTTTTTTATCGTTTTTTCGAAGAATCGTAAGACAAAGTCCCTTATCCTTCATCTGCAGATTCCACTTGCGCACATCTTCCTCCAGACTCTCACCGGACTCATACGGACAGCTGAACATATTAGCCGTCTTCAACGATGCCAGTGTGGGCGAACAATGATCGATCAGATATCTTTCCAGCATGTCTCTCCTCCGTTACATCCCTCTTAGTTTGCAAAACAGTTTTCCAGAATCCCGGTCAGTGCGTTTCCGCTGCTGGTGTGGCAGCGAACCACATCGGTATGTTTTCCGTCGATCTCATCCAGTGCGCAGCGCACCATCTTGTGAGATACTGTATTGGTAAATAATACCAGAAGATCCGGACATCCGATTTGTTTGTTGAAATCTGCTCCCATGTGGGTAAATACTTTCACCTTACATTTATAGGATTTACAGATTTTTTTATACTGTGCTACCATGCGGTCGTGTCCGCCTACGATTACAACGCTCATATGATTCCTCCTGTCTTCTTTGAATACTTGTAACTATTCCGTAGCTACTGTGAAGGTACTGAACAGTTACGAATACTTTTTATTCACGTTCCATCCGGTTTCCCCGGATCTCTTCTCAATAAATATCAGCTTGTTTCCTATGGGTTAGATCTGTCTAACTTATGAAATTAGTGTATACTAACTTTTGCTAGTTGTCAACTAATTTCTTAGTATTTTTCTAGGAATTATAAAATTTTTGTCCTTTTTTGAGGAAAAGCAGAAAAAAGCCGGGAATCCAGGAGAATATTTGTTTCGTGCCAGCTGCTGCCGCTTTGATATTCCCCTGGGAATTCCCGGTTCTTTGCCATGTTTTATGTTTTTTATTCTGCTTTTATCTCATCCGTCTCGATAATAAAACGGACACTTCCGCTTGCTCCCTCGCAGATACCACCATAATTGTCGTATCTGCCATCTGCTTTCTTCAGTGCACGGATCCGGTTTGCCAGGCTTGTCAGGTCTGTACCCGTCAGGTCGCTGAGCTCCTGAATTCCATCGTCATCAAATTTGACCAGTCCCTGATGCAGGCTGTCCATGCCTGAGATCATCGTATCCAAACCGCCGATCAGGGCAGTTCCTGTGGAAGAAAGTTGTCCGCTTCCCTGATGCAGTGCTGCGGATCCCTGATACAGCTGCCGGATTCCTTCTCCAAACGCTGCCATACCGGCTTCTAACTGACTGCTGCCTTCCTGTAACTGTACTGTTCCGTTCTGCAATGCGGTAAGTCCGGTCTGTAATTCCTGCAGCGATGCCGCAGCAGTCTGGGATACCGTACCGAGCGTGGTGCCGTAACCTGCCAGAATCTTCATCTGTTTTTCCATATCGTTCAGCGTCTCTGTCAGTTTTTCCGTATCAAAAGGAACTTCCGGTATCGTGATCGTCGGAATGGCTTCCAGTGCATCTTTCGCCTTTTGGATCTGTGTCTTTGCTTCCTCACTCACGGACACCTGATCCAGCGCACTGTTTACCGCTGTTTTTACCTCTCCTTGCGCTGCCCGGATCTGATCTGCGCTCAGCCCATAATTTTCCAGTGCCTTCTGCATGGCAGCTTCGACTGCCGCATCGGCTTTTGCCTGGCTGTCTGCGCATACCGCCTGATCCAGTGCTGCCCAATCGATCGCGTCCAGTGCTGTTTTTGCCGTTTCCAGCTGAGTCTCTACCGTCGTCTTATAGGCACCGACTTCCTGCGCCAGCTGCTGCATCCGGGCAAGTTCGGTACTCATGCCGGTCAGGGCCTCATTCAGCTTCGTTCCATCTTCCTCCAGCTGTTTTTCCGCTGACTCCATACCGGACAGATCCAGGGAACTCCCCTGCGGAAGCTGAACTGTTGCCAATGTATTGTGAAGTGTCGTGAGGCTTTCTTTCAGCAGGGTTGCTCCTGCCTGCAGATCCCCTTTTTTCTCATTCATTACCTGCAGGCCGTTCTCCAGCGCTCCGGCGCCCTGATCCAGTTCTGCCACACCGGCCAGATACTGATTCAGATACGTTTTGTATGTTTCCATACCTTCTTCCAGTGCTCCGGCTCCGTCTGATAGTTTGTCGGTTGCTTCTTCCAGCTTCTTCATGCTGTCCGACATCTCATCCACCTCGTCCAGATCCTTCAGATCCATATCTTCGAGAAGACCGGAGGAAATGATCGTCGCGGTAAAATCCAGGGAAAAATCCGTCACATCCGCGGTCACTTCCACATATTCCGGAATATCAATATCCTCCGTCGGCTCATACGTTGTCAGTTTCAGGCTTTTTGTCAGTCCAGGGCAGGCATATCCAACGACCAGTTTTTGTCCGTCGATATCCATCACTTTTCCGTTCTTCACCTTGATGTCGGACGCATGATCATCCGACAGTAGCATCGTGGAAATCACGGCAAACGGGACACTGACCTGCTCTTCTTTCCCATCGACTTTGATCGTCTGAGTGGTCTTATTCTTATAATCAAACCGGATCTTCAGCTGACCGCTCTTTCCCGCCAGTTCTTCCGGTTCGATTGCCTGACCGTCGAGTTCGTAGCTGATACTCACGTCCACCGGAAGTTCTGCACTTCCGGTTCCTTCATAAGTGATATCCTCACCGTGATTTTCCCACTCGACAGTTCCGTCTGCATTCTGCGTGAAGGCTTCGTCTCCTTCTTTGTTTTTGATATCTGTCAGATTGGTATAATCCTTGATGGTATCGCCATCTCCGGTATTTTTCAGTTTTGTCTGTACGGTGATCTCCCGCGGATTGCCTTTGGCATCGCTTTTTACATAGACCGTTTCTGTCTTATCTTTCTCTTCGCTGTCCTGTTTTTTTGTATTTTCCGAAGGCTCGGATTCTTCTTTCGTATCTGCTGTCTCCTGCATATCTTCTGTCTTCGCAGTCTCCTCACTGTCCGATGATGCGTCTGACTTTCCACATCCGGTCACTCCGACAGCCGCAGCGACACCGACCCCTAACATCAGACATAGAATCCTTTCTTTGATTTTATTATTCATATCTGCTCTCTCCCTTTTCCCTTTTTCAGCCATTATTCTACATTCTTCAGTGCTTCATCCATCGGTACCCGGCAGATTCTGCGATATTCTAGCGCCGCCACCACTGCATACGTTCCGATTCCAAGAAGAAACATCTTAACATAGACCGCTGACTCGATATAAAATGTAATCCATCCACTGATACTCTCCAACATCACTGCCCGGAACAAATATTCCATCGCCCAGTATTCCACCGGAAGGCTCAACAACAGGAACAATACCACCATGATCGATGTCGACACGATATACAACCGGCTGATCTCCCGGTTGCTGTAGCCGAGAATCTTGACCATAGAAATCGACTGTGCATTTTTCTCTATGATAATCTTCGACAGCAGATAAATCAGGATCATAAACATCAACACCGCAAATCCGTCCACCAGTCCCATCATACTTCCCATGGAAACATCCAGTTGGCGGCTGATTTTGGTAAGGCTTTCCAGATCGATCACTGTAGAAATGTATTTTTCATCAATATCCGTGATGGGTGTCTCTGAAAAATAACCGTTGAAATACGACTTTCCCAGATCAAAGGTTTTATTCAGGAAATTCTGTGACAAATAGACAGAAATTCCACCTTCGTAATCATATATTCCATTGACCGTAAAGGTATACTGATCGTCTTCGTATTTTTCTTTTAAGGTGATCGTATCTCCTTTTTTCAGCTGATACTTGTCCGCGTAGGCGGAGGAAATATATGCATTTCCATTTGATATTTCTTCTTCCGGAATCTGAATGTAGCGACTGTCCGGCTGAATACCGTACAGCAGGACTTCCTCACTCTTATACTGCTCTCCAAGTGTATTCAGGGAATACGCAGAGAATTTTTCCGCATCTTCGTTGTCCGTCTCCAGCTGACTCTGCACATACATCATCTGTACCAGACTTTCCAGTTTCTTATCTTCGTCCATCGCCTCCGCAGGGATCTGCAGAATATACTGATAATTACTCAGAAGATTGTCTTTCAGCACACTCTGGTAATGATCCAGCACTGCCGGAAGTGCCAGTCCGAACATCAACAGCAGATTGGCAAAAAGAATCCCTACCAGAAGCACTGCATAATTACTCATATTCTGAAAAATGACACGCAGACGGAATCTTGCAAAAAACGGAATCCTGCTGCTTAGATGAAACGTTCTCTTTTTCCTCTTCTTTTTCAGATCTCTTCGCAGAAACTGTAACGGAGGCAGGGAAAGTTTTTTATAAAGAATTCCCACATTTACAGCAGCCATCAATACTACCGGAACCAGCGTCGTCTTCCAGAACGCCTCTGCACTCCAAATCGTATGATAGGTCGGCAGACTGTAACTTCCGTAATACATATCGGCGCAAATGTCCTTAAATACCGTGTATCCCAGAATATTACCGATCAGTGCTCCGACCAGGGTGACCGCCAGCGGCATCGTCATATAATGCAGGATCAGTTCTCCCTTTGTATAACCGGACGCACGCAGCGTTCCTATCACATTCGCCTCTTTGGTGATCGTATTGCTCACTGTCACGCCAAATACAAACGCCATGATCACGATGATGATATACAGAAGCACCGTCATCATCGCCTGATCGCTTCCCATATCTTCTCCGGTAAAGTTGATCGCCTGATTCAGATATCGAGGAATATATGTTTTTAATTTTACCTCATCCTTAATGACATCCATCAGATCTTCTGCCATCTCTTTTTCCTGCAGTTCATCCGAAGGTTCTTTCTCATATTTCCAGAAATAGCTGTAATTTTGCTCTTCCTTTTCCAGTGCCGTATAACCTTCCGGTGCCACGATACCGACACCAAACTTGACAGCATCAAACATCGTATCGCTATTATCGGAAAACAGGCAACTGTAATCCGGCAGGGCCACATAGCCGGTGATCTTCCAACTGTATTTTCCGTCCGCACTCTCGAGCGTATCCCCGATCTCCAGACTGTTGTTGTCCGCATACATACGGTCGATCGCGATCTCATCTGCCTGTGCCGGCAGTTCGCCTTTCATCAGACAGACCGTATTCACTTCCTGTCGGTTTTTGAAAATACGCATCGTACTCTCGTTCGTCAGTGCTTCCTCGGTATAAAAGTTTTCATATAATGTCACGCCCGCCGCTTCGATGGCTTTAATCTGCGCTTTATTCGCCCTCTTTTCCAGAAGAAAATTCCCGTTTTCAACATTATATTTTTCAAATCCTTCGTTATACGCAATGATCATACTGCCATCTGCAACCAGAAAACCGGACACCAGTCCGATTGTTGCTACCAGCAGCAGGAAAATCACCAGATATTTTCCGAATTCTGTTTTCAGTTCCCGGGGCAGACGTTTTCTCAGTGGATTTTTCATCTTCTTCCCCCTTACCATTCCAGGTCCTCCGCATGTAGCCGCTTCTCATTGATCACGTTGCTTCGAATCATGCCGTCCTTTAAGCGCACCACGCGGGTAGCCATGTCTTTGATCGCATCGTTGTGGGTAACCATGATAATGGTATTGCCGTATTTCTCATTGACGGTTTCGATCAGCTTCAGAATCTCCTTGGATGTCTTATAGTCCAGCGCACCTGTCGGCTCATCGCACAGCAGGATGTCCGGATTCTTGACGATGGCCCGTCCGATTGCAGTTCGCTGCTGCTGACCTCCGGATAACTGATTCGGCAGTTTGTTGCGATGTTCATAGAGTCCAAGGGTATGTAACAGTTCGTTCACATCCAGCGGTTTGTCGCTCAGATAGGCACCCACTTCGATGTTTTCCCGTACGGTCAGATTCGGGATCAGATTATACATCTGGAAAATATAGCCAAGATGCTTTCTCCGGTAAATAGTCAGTCGTTTTTCCTTCATATCTGCCATCCGCTCACCGTGAATCACGATTTCTCCACCATCCGCCCTGTCGATGCCGCCGATGATATTTAACAATGTTGATTTTCCGGATCCCGACGGTCCAAGGAGAACACAAAACTCTCCCTGTTCGACCGCAAGATCGATTCCCTTTAATACTTCTACTTTACTCTCGCCCTGTCCAAAGGACTTCTTGATTTGTTGTAATGTAAGAAACATAAACTTCCTCCGGTTTTCTTCCCCATTTTCTGATTGCTTTCGGCTGCAGCTCTCTCCTTCAGAAAAATACCGCAGCCGTATTCACATTTTTATGATTCGTTGCAACTGTTTTCACGCAGCTTCGGCTGTTTGTAATTAGTTTTTCCTAACCATTTTACCACTATTTGTTCTTCTTTTGGTTTTTACTAATGATAATTTTTCTCATTTATACCATTCCTTCTGTCTTTCTATCCAAGTGCCACATCCAGAATCATCATCAGGCAGAATCCCACCCCGAAAAACAGCGTTCCGATATTCGAATGTTCCCCCGCAGACATCTCCGGGATCAGTTCTTCCACAACCACATAGATCATCGCCCCTGCCGCAAAGCTGAGCAGATAAGGCAGGGCCGGAACGATCAGCCCTGCTGCCAGGATCGTAACCGCGGCACCGATCGGCTCCACGATACCGGACAGCGTTCCTCCAAGAAAAGCTTTTGACTTTTTCATCCCCTGTGCCCGAAGCGGCATGGAAATAATCGCTCCTTCCGGAAAGTTCTGGATTGCGATACCGATGGAAAGTGCCAGTGCTCCCATGGCTGTAATTTTCGTGTTACCGGTCAGATAACCGGCATAAACCACACCAACGGCCATTCCCTCCGGGATGTTGTGTAAGGTTACCGCCAACACCAGCATCGTCGTCCTCGCCAGCCTGCTCTTCGGTCCTTCCGCCTTTTCACTGTTACGGTGCAGATGAGGAATGATATGATCCAGAGCCAGTAAAAATAAATTTCCGATCCAAAAGCCCACCACAGCCGGGATAAATGCCAGTCGTCCCATCCCTTCAGACTGATCCATCGCCGGAATCAGAAGACTCCATACCGAAGCCGCCACCATCACCCCCGCCGCAAAACCGGTCAGTGCCCGCTGTACCAGATCGCTCAGCTCTTTTTTCATAAAAAATACCCCCGCCGCTCCCAGTGTTGTTCCCACAAAAGGAATCAAAATTCCACCAATTACTTCTATATTCATAATAAGCTTCTCCTCTCTTTTAAGTTAGTTTATACTAACTCATTTGTTTTTTCAATTTCTTTCTGCTTTAACGATAATCTTTCGCAATGTATGGAGGACAGAACCGACACCGCTGGTTTATTCTATGTATCTTCTGCTTCTCTTGCCATCCTTTTTCCAATATCAGATATATCATGCCCGCGTAAAGCAAAACCGGTCCTTCGGACCGATGATTGATATGCAAAACAAAACCCCCCGTAACATGGAAGTTCTTTTCCCATGTTACGGAGGGTTTTGTTTTTCCTCTGGCTATTCTTTTTTACATCTCATATTTTTTCACAAACAGTGCCCGAATCGCATTCACCACTGCGATGACCATAACGCCCACATCTGCGAAGATCGCCATCCACATATTGGCAATGCCCAGGGCACCAAGCAGCAGACAGATCAGTTTGATACCGATGGCGAAATAAATATTTTCATATACAATATGCATACATTTTCTTGCAATACGGATCGCTGTGGCAATCTTTAACGGATCATCATCCATCAGTACGATATCGGCCGCCTCAATCGCAGCATCGGATCCCATGGCACCCATGGCAATTCCGATATCGGCTCTGGAAAGTACAGGTGCATCGTTGATTCCATCACCGACGAATGCCAGTTTTTCTTTTTCTGACTTTCTGTCCAACAGTTCTTCCACTTTGTTTACTTTATCTCCCGGAAGCAGCTCGCTGTAAACCTCCTGAATTCCCAGATCCTTTGCCACATAATCTGCCACATTTTTCCGGTCACCTGTCAGCATGATGGTCTTTTTTACACCACATTTTTTCAGCTCTTTAATCGCCTGTTTTGCATGGGGTTTCACCGTATCGGAAATCAGAATATGTCCTGCGTATCTGCCGTCCACAGCCATATGCACAACTGTTCCTACATGACTGCAGGATCTGTATGCAATTCCCAGTTTTTCCATCAGTTTTTCATTTCCTGCTGCCACAGCAATGCCGTCTACTTTCGCAGTAACACCGTTGCCACTGATTTCTTCAATCTCTGTGACACGACTTCTGTCAATATTTTTTCCATAGGCTTTCTGCAGACTCTTGCTGATCGGATGAGAAGAGGAACACTCTGCAAGGGCTGCGTATTCCAAAAGTTTTGCATCTTCCAGCTCATTATGGTGTACTCCGCTTACTTCAAACACACCCTGTGTCATCGTACCGGTTTTATCAAATACCACATATTTTGTCTGAGACAAAGTCTCCAGATAGTTCGACCCCTTAACCAGAACACCTGCTTTACTTGCACCACCGATGCCCGCAAAGAAACTTAACGGAATACTGATGACCAGTGCACATGGACAGCTGATAACCAGGAAGGTCAGTGCACGGTAGATCCAGTCACCCCATTCCGGTGACAGACCCATGAAAAGTATACGAACCAACGGAGGCAATACAGCCAGTGCCACCGCACCGTAGCATACCGCCGGAGTATAGTATTTTGCAAATTTTGAAATAAAATTCTCTGATTTTGATTTCTGAGAACTTGCATTTTCTACCAGATCAAGAATCCTGGATACCGTAGATTCTCCGAATTCCTTTGTGGTCCGAATCTTTAACACACCAGTCATATTGATACATCCGCTGATGATCTCATCCCCGCAGTGCACATTCTGCGGTACACTCTCTCCGGTCAATGCACTTGTATTCAGTGTGGAAGCTCCTTCTGCCACGATACCGTCAATCGGCACTTTTTCTCCCGGCTGTACCACGATGACAGAGCCGATCTCCACTTCATCAGGATCCACCTGCTCCAGTTTTCCATCCTGTTCAATATTTGCATAATCCGGGCGGATATCCATCAGCTCGCTGATATTTCTGCGGCTCTTTCCGACCGCATAACTCTGGAACAATTCACCGATCTGATAAAACAGCATAACTGCTACGCCTTCTTTATAATCCCCAAGGAGAATCGCACCGATTGTTGCTACCGCCATCAGAAAATTCTCATCAAACATCTGTCGGTTTAAAATACCTTTTCCCGCTTTTTTCAGGATATCGTATCCAATGACCAGATATGGGATCATGAACAATACAAATTTTACATATCCTTTCATCGGAATCAGAGAAAACGCAACAACCAGTACTGCAGCTATCACAATACGGATCAGCATCTTTTTCTGCTTCTTATTCATACTAAAGCCTCCTTTATTCATTCAATGCGGTTACTGTTCACCGGGTAAAAAATACAGCGTAAAGAAACAACTTCGCTTTCCCGGGCAGTTTCTTTACGCTGTCATGATATCTTACAGATAAATCTCACAGTCATCTTCTACTTTCTTGCAGTTTTTCAGTACATCCTGCATAACAGCTTTCGGATCCTGTCCTTCTTCAAATTCTACACTCATCTTCAGTGTCATAAAGTTTACATTTGCATTCTTTACACCTGCTGTGTTCTTTGCTGCTTCTTCCATCTTATTTGCACAGTTTGCGCAGTCTACTTCGATTTTATAGGTTTTTTTCATATTATTTACCTTTGCCTTTCTTTTTTTACTTTTGTTTTTAATGTTATATATGAGCATTTGTTCATATGTTTGATTTTATTATAGCATTGGTTTTCTATTTGTCAACTGTTTTTCTGAATTTCTCTTAAAATTGGTCCACCGGACCAATTATTGATATGCAACGCAAGAAAAAACGCGCTCCCTTTTCCAAAGACAGCGCGTTTTTTCAATAGGATGCTTGTTCTTTTTATTTTACAATCTTCAACAGTAGTTCTGTTTCTTTTCTCTTCGGAGCCTCCGGCACTTCTTCCGGATAGCCGAGTGCGATCAGTGCGGATACCGATTCTGTCTCCGGGATCTGCAGAGCTTCTTTTACTTTTGCTTCTTCAAAGATTCCCATGATCACAGTTCCCAGACCTTTTTCCCAGGCAGCCAGACAGAAAGCTTCGCCCGCCAGCCCTGCATCGTAGGACTGCCAGTGTGTGCCCTTGGAGGTGGAAAAAGAACCATCTCTTTCATATCCGGACCGCTCATTGACTGTTGTCTCCACGATCAGCACCGGAGCCTGACCGATGATCCGCTGATTACCGGCAAATCCCATCACGCAGGTATCGGCGATCTCCTGCTTTTTCGCCTGGTTTATTATCGCGATGTAGTGGGCTGTCTGTGTATTTTTCCAGCTTGGTGCGTAGGCTGCTGCGCTAACAATCGCACGAATCTCCTCCTCGCTTACTGCCTGGTCTGTGAATTTTCTGGTGCTTCTTCTCTCTTTAATGCCTTTTATTAATTCCATGTCCTGCTCCTCCTGTTCTGTACAATAAAGCAGAAAAATCGGAGAACAACTCTTTGCAAAGAGACATTCTCCGGTTCTTCATATGTTTTTTATTATTTTTACATTATTTTATTCAGATTGTCAATCGATTTCACAATGACGCACCATATCTCATACTCTGAATTATTCCCCAAGCTTTTTACCGGTCAGCATCTCGTAACCCTGCAGATATTTGTTGATGGTCTTGTCCACGATTTCCTGTGGCAGTGTCCAGTTGTTATCCGGGTTTGCTTTCAGCCAGTCACGGGCAAACTGTTTGTCGAAAGAAGGCTGACCATGTCCTGCTTCATATCCTTCTGCCGGCCAGAACCGGGAACTGTCCGGTGTAAGCATCTCATCACCGATCACCATGTTTCCTTCTGCATCCAGTCCAAACTCGAACTTGGTATCTGCGATGATGATTCCTTTACTCAATGCATACTCTGCACATTTTTTATACAGCGCGATGGTGTTGTCACGAAGTTTTTCAGCCAGTTCCTGTCCTCTTCCCGGGAAGTATTTTTCCAGATGAGTTACGCTCTGTTCAAAAGAAATATTCTCATCGTGATCACCGATCTCTGCTTTGGTAGACGGGGTGTAAATAGGCTCCGGCAGTTTATCGGATTCTTTCAGTCCTTCCGGAAGTTCAATGCCACAGACTTTTCCGGTTTTCTTATAACTCTCCCAGCCACTTCCTGTGATATATCCGCGAACGATGCACTCGATTGGCAGCATCTCCAGTTTCCGGCACATCATACTGTTACCGTTGAACTTTTCCTGCTGGAAGAATTCCGGCATATCTTTCACATCTACAGAAATCATGTGATTAGGAATGATATCCTCTGTCATGTCAAACCAGAACTTGGACATCTGTGTCAGGACAGCTCCTTTTTTGGTCACTTCATTGTTCAGAATCACATCAAAACAGCTGATACGATCTGTAGCTACCATGATCAGGCTGTCACCGTTATCATAAATCTCACGTACTTTTCCTTCTTTAATAGGTTTCATTTCCTGCATTTTACACACCTCATCCTTTTTTTCTTAGACAATGTCTGATGTATTTTCAGTACAGGAAAAGGCTACCACTATCTGAGGGTTATTGTCAAGACTTTGGCCGGTTTTCACTTATAGTTTTAAACGCAGCCAACTAATAAGTAACACTTATGATTTGATATTCTTTATTAAGCACTGTTACTAAATCATGATTCGCACCTTCGGTGCTTGACGCTGCTTTCGCATCTATCATGATCTCCATTCGCCACTCCCGATGAACAAACTTCGTTTGTTCACGCTCGCTAACGCTCATTATATCATAAAATATTGCATCATAACTTAAGTGAGCCATACGCTTACGCATACGGCTCTTCTTACTCTTATTTTCCTTCTTCCAGAAGCTGCAAAAACTCTGCTTCCGGCATCGGTTTATAGTAATAATATCCCTGGATATATTCACATCCGTTCGCCCGCAGGAATGCTACCTGTTCTTCGGTCTCTGCACCTTCCGCTACCAGTCGAATCCCCAGCTGATGTGCCATATCGATGATTGCCCGCAGGATACTCTCTGACTTTTTATTCACTCCGATATTTCGTACAAAACTGATATCTATCTTCAGGATATCAAAATCATAATCCTGCAGCATTCCAAAAGAGGAATATCCGCTTCCGAAGTCATCCAGCAGGATCTCTGCACCGTTTTCTTTCAGATGCATCAGCATACGGGTGTGATTCTCGCCTATTGCTGCCAGAGAAGTCTCAGTAATTTCAAAGCGGATCTTCTGTTCATTCGGATTGTTTTTTTTCAGTCCCCGCACGATCCATTCCAGCATATTTTCATCGTAGAAGTCCATCCAGGAAAGATTGACGGATACAGGTACAAACCGTTTCTTTTCTGCTCTTCGCTGATCCAGACAGCCTGTCACTTTCTCAATCATATAGCGATCCAGTTCGGAGATATAGCCTCCCTTTTCCAGTGCCGGAATAAACTGTCCGGGAGAAATAAATCCTTTCTGCTCATGAAACCAGCGCACCAGGGCCTCAGCCGATACGATTTTTCCGGTTTTCGCATCCACGACCGGCTGATAAAACACCTGAAATTCCTGTTTTTCAATCCCCTCTTCGAATTCCGAACAGATTTCCATCTCATCCACATAGGTATCTTTCATATCGCTTTTAAAAATAGCATAGGGTTTCAGATACTCATCTGTGATATATCCCTTTGCAAGTTTTGCTCTGTCTATCATACCGGTGACCGACACATCATTTTCCTGGATATAATAAATACCACAGGTACTGTAAATATGCATCCTTCTTTTTTCTTTTCCGTAATTGAAATTACAAAATTCTGTCAGATAGTCATAATCCAGATTCCTTGCTTCGATCAGACACGCAAAATGATCCGATTCAATCCTCGAAGTATCAATGGGAGCAAATTTTGAATATATGATTCTCTGGTAAAACCAGCACAGTAATTTATCTCCACCACCTACACCGAGAAGTTCATTGACTGCCTTAAAATTTTTAATATTAAAAAACAGAAGCACATAATCTGTTTTTGCAGGCATCTCTTTTAATGATCTTGACACCCGGCGGATAAATTCCTTTCTGTTACCTCCCCCCGTTACCTGATCAATATAATCTCGTTCAAAAAGTGCGATCGTGTTCCGCACTCTAGTGTTAACAATCCTTGCATCAAAAGGTCTGCTGAAATAATCACTGACCCCCATTTCATAAGCGTGCCCAATATATTCATTGGATGTCTCTGCAGATATAATAATAACCGGAAGTTCTTTCAGCCAGTTACGCTGCTGCATCACCTGCAGCACGCCGAATCCATCCAGCTCCGGCATGGTAATATCCAGAAGTACGATAGAGAAACTATAAAGTCCTTCCTCCATGATTGCTATGGCTTTTTTCCCATCTTCCGCTTCCACAATATCATATTCATCTTCCAATATTCCGGTCAGAATCTCACGATTCATCTCGGAATCATCCACGATCAGAATACGTCTTTTTCTCGTCTGTTTCATTTATGTGTTCTCCAAACAAATGTTAACAGCCACTTCCCTGCTGCTTCTTTCGTTAGTATACCGATTATATTATACTCTATTTTCGATGCAGTGTCTATTATTTCTCTTTATTTCTGCCCACAGGATGTTGCTGTCGTTACTGTTCACTGGCACATCCTCGCGAGGCATTTTTCACTTTACAGGAAAGCAATTTCCCGTAAAATCAAAATTGGTCCACCGGACCAATTATTGATATGCAACGCAACAAAAAAAGCCGGAGAACTGCGGAACAGTTCTCCAACTTCTCATTTTCTGTTTATTTTATTTTTCATCTGCCGGTACGTCTTTGATGCTGAAGCTCATTCTTCCCATCTTATCCTTGCCCATACAGATCACTTTAACTTCATCGCCCAGTGTCAGAACATCCTCTACCCGGTTGATACGCTCTTTTGCGATCTTGGAGATATGAACCATACCTTCTTTTCCCGGAGCAAATTCAATAAACGCACCGAATTCTTTGATGCTTACTACTTTACCGGTGAAAATCTGGCCTTCTTTGTAATCTGTTACGATGGTCTGGATATAGTGAATTGCTTTATCCATCATCTTCTGATCTGTTCCGCAGATAGAAACTGCTCCGTCATCTGTGATATCGATTTTTACACCGGTCTCATCGATGATCGCATTGATGGTTTTTCCTCTCTGACCTACCACATCGCCGATCTTTTCCGGATCGATCTTGATCTGAACGATCTTCGGTGCGTATTCATTCACATGCTCTCTCGGGCCTGCGATACATTTTTCCATAACTTCAGTCAGAATATACTCTCTTGCCTGTTTGGTCTTTGCAATAGCCTCTTCAATGATCGGACGGGTCAGACCATGGATCTTGATATCCATCTGGATCGCTGTGATACCATCATGTGTACCTGCCACCTTGAAATCCATATCGCCGAAGAAATCCTCCAGACCCTGGATATCGGTCAGAACGATATAATCATCATCGGTCTCGCCGGTTACCAGACCACAGGAGATACCTGCTACCGGTTTTCTGATCGGTACACCTGCTGCCATCAGAGACATGGTAGATGCACAGATACTTGCCTGAGAAGTAGATCCATTGGATTCGAATGTCTCAGATACGGTACGGATCGCATATGGGAATTCTTCCTCACTTGGCAGTACCGGAACCAGAGCTTTCTCAGCCAGTGCGCCATGACCGATCTCACGACGTCCCGGTCCACGGCTCGGTTTTGTCTCACCTACAGAGTAGGACGGGAAGTTATAGTGATGCATGTAACGTTTTCCAACCTCGAACTCATCCAGACCATCCAGACGCTGTCCCTCGGACAGAGGAGCCAGGGTGGTGATGGTACAGATCTGTGTCTGTCCTCTTGTAAACATGGCAGAACCGTGAACACGCGGTACGATATCCGTTTCTGCAGCCAGCGGACGGATCTGTGTGATCGCACGACCATCCGGACGTTTGTGATCTTTCAGGATCATCTTACGAACGGTCTTTTTCTGATACTGGTACACGGCTTCACCCAGAACAGCCAGCCATTCCTCATTATCAGCAAATGCTTCTTCCAGTTTTGCTGTCGCCTGACGGATATTTTCTTCTCTTGTCTGTTTGTCATCGGAGAATACAGCTACTTCCATCTCTTCCGGTGTTACGATCTCTTTCATCGCTGCGAACAGTTCTTCCGGAACCGCACAGGATTCATAGCTGTGTTTTGCTTTTCCGCAGTCAGCTACGATTTTGTCGATAAATGCGATGATCTCTTTGTTGACCTTATCAGCTTCAAAAATAGCTTCAATCATCTTTGCTTCCGGAACTTCGTTTGCTCCGGCTTCAATCATGATGACTTTTTCTCTTGTGGAAGCAACAGTCAGTTTCAGGTCAGATTTTGCATTCTGCTCCAGTGTCGGGTTAATGATCAGTTCACCATCGATCATACCTACCTGTGTTGCTGCACACGGTCCGTCAAAAGGAATATCTGAGATGCAGGTTGCGATAGAGGAACCAAGCATTGCCACAACTTCCGGATTACACTGTGGATCTACAGACATTACCATGTTATTCAGTGTAACATCATTACGGTAATCCTTCGGGAACAGCGGACGCATTGGACGGTCAATTACTCGGGAGGTCAGAATCGCATGCTCGGATGCTTTTCCTTCTCTCTTGTTAAATCCACCCGGGATTTTTCCTACTGCATACATTTTCTCTTCATATTCTACACTTAACGGAAAAAAATCAATTCCTTCTCTTGGCTTTTCTGATGCGGTTGCGGTAGAAAGTACAACGGTATCACCATAATGCATAAATGCTGCGCCATTAGCCTGTTTTGCCACGCGGTCGATGTCAACTGTCAGTGTTCTTCCTGCCAGTTCCATAGAATAACTTTTGTACATACATTTTCTCCTTTTTCTGCCCTCTGGGCGATTTTTTCGTTACTGTTCACTTCATTCTCAGCAACATTCTGCCGGCGGATATGCTCCGAAACAACTGAAAAACACACTCCCCGCTGTCCTTATCCTGCTTTGGCAATATGCTTTTCAGTGGTCTCGGCATCCTTTCCGACATCTTCCGGTAATCGACAGTATCCGTTGGGATATATTTTCCCTTTTTCCGCTGTCTTGTACAGATTAAGATAAGAGGGATGGAAGAATACCTTCCACCCCTCGCCATTCTTTTCTCTGTGCAGTTGAATTACTTTCTGATTCCTAATTTTTCAATCAGTGCACGATATCTTTCGATATCTGTTTTCTTCAGGTAATCCAGCAGACCTCTTCTCTGACCTACCATTTTCAGCAGACCTCTTCTGGAATGATGATCTTTGTGGTGTGTTTTCAGATGCTCTGTCAGCTCCTGGATTCTTGCTGTCAGTACAGCTACCTGTACTTCCGGTGAACCTGTGTCGCCTTCTGTTCTTGCGTATTCAGCCATAATAGCCTGTTTCTTTTCTTTAGAAATCATTTTGTTTTCCTCCTGTTTTTTCAATCGCCACATATTAAGAAATGGTCGGAGTATCCGATATCTGAATATGGGCTAACTCATACTCGAACAGTATACCATATGCTCTCAGTAATGTAAACCTCTTTTTTCGAAATATCGCTTTCCTGAACCGGCATCTCTCTGAATCTGTGCTTTCAGTTCTTCCACCGAATCAAACTTGCACTCCGGACGCACAAAGTGATAGAATTCCACCCTGGCCTCTTCCCCGTACAGATCCTCGTCGCAGTCAAACAAATACGTCTCTACACCTGCAAACGGCACTTCCACGGTGGGTTTCACCCCCACATTGGAGATTCCATAGAACGTTTTACCTTTGATAAAAGTTTTCGATGCATAGACACCAAAGGGTGGAAGAAGTTTTCCGTCTTCCGGCACCTGATTGATCGTCGGAAGTCCCCAGGTACGCCCCAGCTGTCTTCCATGTACCACTTCTCCCAGCACAAAATACCGGTAGCCAAGGAGCTCATTGACTTTCTCGATATTTCCTTCCTGAAGTACCTCACGGATCCAGGTGCTGCTGATCGGGCGTTCTTCCCGCGTCTCTTTGCTTAAAATTTCCACCTCAAATCCATATTGGGTACCCGCCTGCCGTAACAGTTCCGGATTTCCTTTTCTGTTATGGCCAAAGTGAAAATCCGGCCCCACCACTACATAAGCGGCACGCAGCTGTTTAACCAGAATCTCCCTGATAAAATCCTCCGGCTCCATCCGGATGATTTCCGGAACGAACGGACACTCCACCAGACAGTCCACTCCCCGACGTTCCAGAAGGATCCTGCGCTCTTCATTCGTAAGAATCGTCCGCTTGATCCTGGTTCCCAGTCTGACAAGAGGAGAAACATCAAAGGTAAATACTACCGTTTCATATCCTTCTTTGCCGATTTCCAGAACCCGGTTGATCAGTTTGCTGTGCCCCTTATGGACGCCGTCAAATTTTCCAAGTGTTACCACACTTCTCTTATCCAATTGAAAATCCAGATTTTTTGTAATATATTTCATGTCTCTTTCCATTCTTCTCTCTGTCGCAACTGTTTTTCCAATTGCTTTTACGGGACAAAACATCTCACAGAATATTGCCTGCAGAATCGTTACGCCTCATTTTCTTTTCGATAAAACATTTTCACCGGTATCATCTGATCTGTCTTTTTCTCATACAGTCCTATAAATGTCTCCCGGCTGTCATATACTCTGACATAACCTCCATCCACCTTGAGCTCCTCCTGTAACAGTTCCGGAAAAATCCGGTTTCCGTTGTGTACCAGAAGATCACCCTGCGGTGTTGTTTTCGCAGCCGGATACTGATCGAACATCCTGTCTACCGGAAGAATCAAACGTTCTATATTACCTTCTTCCATGACTTTTTGTACTTCGTCCAGTTTTACCGCGTCTGTTAATCCAAACCGCTCTACCCGGGTACGCAGAAGTTCTTCCATACAACCGCCACATCCCAGTTTTTCACCGATATCGTTACATAAGGTCCGGATATACGTTCCCTTGGAACACTGCACCCGAATCTTTACTTTCGGAAGCTCCATCCACAGAACCTCAATGTTATGAAAGGTAACCGGTCTGGCTTTTCGCTCCACGACTTTACCTTCCCGTGCCAGTTCGTACAGTTTTTTTCCATTTACTTTCAGTGCGGAATACATCGGTGGAACCTGCTGCTGCTCACCCTGAAATGAAAGAATGCAGGTGCGGACTTCTTCTTCCGACACCTGCACTGACGACTCCTTCAGGATCGTTCCTTCCATATCCTGGGTATCGGTGGTGATTCCCAACCGAAGCACTGCCTCGTATTCCTTATCATGATCTGCCAGCAGATCACACAGTTTTGTTCCTTTTCCAAGGCAGACCGGCAGGACACCCTGTGCCTGAGGATCCAGGGTTCCCGTATGACCGATCTTTTTTTGTTTTAAGATTCCACGAAGCTTCGCCACCACATCATGAGATGTATAGCCTGCTTCTTTGTATATATTGATTACACCGCTTCTTTCCATATGTTTTCTTTACTCCTGAAGCTGTCTTTCTATATCCAGTGTCAGACTGTTTACCACATCAAACACTGATCCCTGCATAGTACATCCGGCTGCTTTCACATGACCTCCACCGCCAAAATAAGAAGCCACTCTTGCCACATCCACTTTGCCGTTGGAACGCATACTGACTTTATACTCCTGCACACCGATTTCATATAAAAAGATGGCAACCTCCACGCCACGGGTATTCTGTAACTGGTTAACAATACCATCCATATCTTTCGGTGTCACACCGTAAAAATCCATGTCTTTCTTTCTCACATAACCCACGATACACCGCTGATCCAAAAGCATGATGCTCTCCATGATCGTGCGTCCCATAATCTGATTCTGTGCATAGGATTTTGTATAGAAAGAATCCTTGATGATACTGGTAAAATCAATGCCTTTTGCCATCAGCTGACCTGCGATCTCCATGGTTCTGGTTCCGGTACAGCTGTACTGAAACACACCGGTATCGTGAACGATCCCGGTATACAGTGCTTCCGCACAGGCTTTGTTGATCTTTTCCGGCTCCAGAAGTTCATAGAGCACTTCACAGGTAGAGCTTGCGTCCGGAACGATCTGATTCTCCTGTGCAATTCCTTTATTCGTGATGTGATGATCGATGCACGCGGTTATTTTCGCCGTATTCACTGCCTGACCGGCAACGCCGATCCGGTCTGTGCTGCTGACATCGAATTCCAGGAACAGGTCATATTCTTTCTCTTCCCATTCCTGTTTCGCCTGATCGATGTCCTGAATAAAATGAAATACTTCCGGTACCTCCTCCAGATAAACATCTGTCTGGATCTGTGGGTAATTTTCTTTCAGATACAGATACATTCCCATGCAGGAGCCCACGCAGTCACCATCCGGTCTTACGTGACCGGCGATGGCTGCTGTGGTTACACCCTCAAGTACAGATGCAATATTATTTATCATCTTCCTCATCCCTTTCCGGGGTCTCTTTATTTACCTCGTCAATTAATCTGGACATATGCACACCATATTCAATCGACTGATCCAGTACAAACTGAATCTCCGGTGTGTTACGAAGATTCAGACGTTTTGCCAGCTGGCGGCGTACATAACCTTCCGCACTGCGAAGACCGGCAATGGTATCTTTCTTTTCTTCATCGGAACCCATCACACTGATGTATGCCTTGCAGGTTTTCAGATCCGGTGCCACTTCCACAGAAGTGACGGATGTCATCATATGAATTCTGGGATCTTTGATCTCCTGACGGATGATGAGGCTTAATTCTTTCATCACTTCGCCGTTGATCCTTGTATTTTTTATGCTGTTTTTTCTCATTATCTATCACCTCAATCCGGTATGAAAGCCTATCTCGGTACTTCTACCATGATGTATGCTTCTACCTGATCCAATTCCTGGATATCGTTGAATCCTTCGAATACCAGACCACATTCATAACCAGCTTTTACTTCTTTCACATCATCTTTGAATCGTTTCAGAGATGCCAGTGGGCCTTCGAAGATCTGTTTTCCTTCTCTGGAGATTCTTACCGTACAGCCTCTCTGGAATACACCATCCAGAACATAACTTCCGGCGATGTTACCGACACCGGATGCTTTGAAGATCTGACGAACCTCTGCATGACCGATGACTTTCTCTTCGAAGACAGGATCAAGCATACCCTTCATGGCAGCTTCCACATCTTCGATTGCCTGATAGATGACACGGTACAGACGCAGGTCTACACCTTCCTGTTCTGCGGTTGCTTTTGCTGTTGCGTCCGGACGAACGTTGAAACCGATGATGATCGCGTTGGAGGCGGAAGCCAGTGTTACGTCCGATTCGTTGATAGCACCTACACCACCATGGATGACCTTAACGACAACTTCATCATTAGACAGCTTCACAAGACTCTGCTTTACAGCTTCCACAGATCCCTGAACATCAGCTTTTACGATAAGATTCAGTTCTTTCAGGTTACCTTCCTGAATCTGGCTGAACAGATCATCCAGAGACATCTTCGCTTTTGTTTCTTCCAACAGACGGTTCTTATTTTCAGAAATAAAGGTTGCTGCAAAGTTCTTTGCTTCTTTATCGTTTTCGGTAGCCACCAGAACTTCACCTGCGTTCGGTACATCTGACAGACCAAGAATCTCTACCGGCGTAGACGGACCTGCTTCTTTGACACGGCGTCCCTTATCATCCATCATCGCACGTACTTTACCTGAGGAAGCTCCGGCTGCGATAAAGTCACCCACATGCAGCGTACCTTTCTGTACAAGAATAGTAGCAACCGGACCTTTTCCTTTGTCAAGCTGCGCCTCGATAACCAGACCACGTGCTTTTCTCTTCGGGTTGGCTTTCAGTTCGCATACCTCGGAAGTCAGCAGGATCATCTCCAGCAGTTCCTCGATACCCTGGTGAGTCTTTGCGGACACCGGGACGAAAATAGTGCTTCCTCCCCAGTCTTCCGGGATCAGTTCGTACTCGGAAAGTTCCTGTTTTACTCTCTCGATGTTGGCACTCGGTTTATCTACTTTGTTGATCGCAACAATGATCTCAACACCTGCTGCTTTTGCATGGTTGATTGCTTCTACCGTCTGCGGCATTACACCATCGTCTGCTGCAACTACCAGAACAGCGATATCGGTGGAGTTTGCTCCACGCATACGCATAGCGGTGAATGCCTCATGTCCCGGAGTATCCAGGAATGTGATCTTCTGTCCCTTGATTGATACCACATATGCACCGATGTGCTGTGTGATACCACCGGCCTCACGGTCGGTTACATTTGTCTTACGAATCGCATCCAGCAGTGAAGTTTTACCATGGTCAACGTGTCCCATAACACAGACAACCGGTGGTCTTGGAACGAGATCCTTCGGATCTTCCTCTTCCTCTTTTAACAGTTCCTCGATCACATCCACTTTTTCTTCCTGTTCTGCGATAATATCATAGTCAAGTGCAATCTCCTGTGCCTTTTCAAAATCGATCTCATGGTTTACCGTAACCATAGTTCCTTCCATAAACAGTTTCTTAACGATCACTGCCGGCTGCATCTTCATCTTTTCTGCCAGTTCGCGAATCGTCATTTTCTCCGGAAGTGTGATTTCTTTCACTACTTCTTTCTTTTCTTCCTTCGGCTGAGGACGGGCAGGTTTCTGCAGTGCTTTCGGCAGTCTGCTCTTCTGAAAACGTCCCTGGTTCGGACGGTTGGATCCCTGTCCGTTTCTTCTGTCCTGGGTCTTTTTCTCTTCTCTTTCGCGTTCTTTTTCTTTATCTTTTTCTTTGTTCTTTACGTCTCTGACCGGTTTTCTTGCCAGGCCAAGATCCATACTGTCCATAGCAGGTCTGGAATCTCTGCGTTCATTTCTGCGTCCATTGTTTTCTCTTCCGTCGCGGTCTCTGTTATCACGGTTCATACCGTTTCTGTTGTTATCAAAACGACGGCCACCCTGATTGTCTCTGTTCTGATTGTCTCTGTTTTGTCCGTCTCTGTTTCCATCGAAGCGACGGCTTCCGTTTCCGCCGTCCTGACGGTTGTTCTGTCCCTGATAACGGTTATTATTCTGGCCGTTTCTGTTATCAAAGCGACGTCCACCCTGGTTATCTCTGTTCTGGCCGTCACGGTTCTGATTGTCTCTTCTTCCCTGACCGTTGAATCTTCTCTCCTGACCATCTCTGCTCTGGCCGTCACGGTTCTGATATCCACTGCGGTTTCCTTCACCGTTTCCTCTTGCCGGTCTGTCCTGTCCGTTTCTGTCAGACTGCGGTTTGTTTCTTCTGAAATTCTTACCTTCCTGGGTCTGTGCGTTCTGCGGACGGAATACCTGAATCAGATTTGATTTCTTTTTCGGGCGGTCAGCTGCTTCTTTTTTCTCTTCTTTTCCTTCATTTTTTCCGGTGAATGCATCCCGGACCATTTTTTCATCTTTTTCTTCCAATGTACTCATATGACTCTTAACTTCTACCTTTTTCTCCTTTAAAAATTCAATAACTTCTTTGTTTGTTTTATTTAATTCCTGTGCAATTTCATAGATTCTTGATTTTGGCATTCTACCACCAACCTTTCTGCTCCATGCCAAGAAATGTAATTATTCAGATTTCAGCTGTTTTTCCATTGCTGCTGCCAGGTTTTCATCAGTTACTGCCAGAGACGCACGGAATTCTTTTCCCATGGCTCTTCCCAGTTCCTCTTTTCCTCCGAAATCATAACAGGGTACTTCATAATACGTACACATATTATGGAATTTCTTTTTGGTATTGTCCGACGCTTCCGCCGAAACGATGACCAGCCAGGCCTTTCCTGTCTTTACTGCTTTCTCCGTTGAAAACTCTCCGCTGACAATCTTACCTGCCTTGGTGGAAAGTCCGATCAGTGATAGTACTTTATTACAATTCAATCGTATCCAGCTCCCTTTCCAGGTTCTCATAAACCTCCTGAGGAATCTGCATCTTCAGGGAACGTTCCAGCCCTTTGTTCTTGATGGCTTTCTGCAGACATTCCTTTGAGAAACAAAGATATGCGCCGCGACCGTTTTTTCTTCCGGTCACATCCAGTACGATTTCACCTTCCGGCGTCTTCAGTACACGCATCATTTCCTTTTTATTTTTCATCTCATTGCATCCGATACATTTCCGCAGCGGCACCTTTTTTATATTTCCCATAGCTATCCGCCTCACTGTTTTTTCAGGTCTTACTCTTCTTCTGTGGATGTCTCTTCCGAGATCTCTTCTGTTTTCGGTTCTTCATCCAGTTCTACACCGGCCAGAGCATCTTCCATGGAATCTTCACCCTCTTCATCGTCAGATTCCTGATAATATTCAAAATCACCGGCTTCTCTTGCCTGTGTCTCACTCTTGATATCGATCTTGAAGCCTGTCAGACGGGCTGCCAGACGGGCATTCTGTCCTTCTTTACCGATTGCAAGAGACAGCTGATAATCCGGAACAATAACCAGTGCAGTCTTCTCATCCGGATCTGCCAGTACGGTGATCACCTTTGCAGGGCTCAGTGCATTCTCAATCAACAGTGCCGGATTCTCATTCCAGCTGATGATATCGATCTTCTCACCACGCAGTTCTTCCACAATAGTGTTTACTCTGGCACCGTTCATACCTACACACGCACCGACTGCATCAACATCCGGATCATTGGACCATACAGCAATCTTGGTTCTGGAACCGGCTTCTCTTGCGATACTCTTGATCTCTACGATACCGTCTTTTACCTCTGTCACTTCTGCTTCAAAGAGACGTTTTACCAGTTCCGGATGAGTTCTGGAAACCATGATCTTTGGTCCTTTCGGTGAATCCTTAACTTCCAGTACATATACTTTGATACGTTCGGTCGGTTTGTATACTTCACCTTTGACCTGCTCGTTTTCACTCAGGATCGCATCTACCTTACCCAGATTCACACTGACATTTTTTCCCATGTACCGCTGTACCACACCGGTAACCACGTCTTTTTCTTTCTGGAAATATTCATCATACAGAACTTTTCTTTCTTCCTCACGGATCTTCTGCAGAATCACATTCTTTGCGTTCTGCGTCGCGATACGTCCGAACTGTTTGGACTGAATCGGAACCTGAACGATATCCCCCAGTTCATATTTGGAATCCATCATCTTCGCATTGGAAAGGCTGATCTCCATCACCGGATCTTCTACCACCTCCACTACGGTCTTGTCAGCATATACGCTGAACTCGCAGGTTTCATGATCGATGGTCACATGTACGTTATCTGCTTTTCCAAAATGGTTTTTACAGGCCTGAATCAGAGACTGTTCGATCGCTTCCATCAGAACTTCTTTGCTGATATTTTTTTCTTTTTCCAGAATAGTTAACGCTTCCAGTAATTCTGTGTTCATTTTTTCTTTATCCTCCTTAAAAATCAAAAGCAAGACGAATCAATGCGATATCTGCTTTTTCAAATGTCTGCTCTTTCTGATCCTCTGTGGTGATCGTCACGCTACTTTCATCATATGCACTGAGGATTCCGTAGAATTCTTTTTCTTTATTAATCGGACAATAGGTACGGATCTCTACTTCTTTTCCCATACTTCTTACGTAATCCTTTTCTTTCTTCAGAGGACGTCCAAGACCCGGGGAACTTACTTCCATAATATAAGCATCTTCGATAAAATCCAGTTCATCCAGTTTATCACTGAAGATTCTGCTGACTGCCTCACAGTCATCTACGGTAATTCCGCCTTCTTTATCGATATAGAAACGTAAATACCAGTTTCCTGCCTCTTTCACATACTCCACATCCACCAGTTCAAAACCAAACTGATCAATAATCGGCTGTGCCATAGCTTCCGCCTTCTGTTCGTACTGTTCTCTTACACTCATGCTTTCACCACCTTTTACATGAACAGCAGTTGCTGTCCTCAACAATCAACCCTGATTCTTCGGATGTTCGACCCGTAATTCATACCATCAAACTTCATCCTCCAACTCAGTGATTGATACTCAATGCAACAAATAAGAGTGGACGTATCGCCCACTCTTAAAACTAGTCATCATCTATTAACATGGTAATCATACCATTTATTATTATAAAATGCAAGCGTTTTCAGGCTTTTTCCTTTATACCCGCACTTTCGTTCCTTTGGTGTCCCGTTTTCCAAGCTTGATCTTATTGAGTACCATCTGCTTTTCTTTGTATTCAATCTGGTATTCCATCCGGCTTTCCAGAAGATATGCATGTTCCAGATAATCTCTGTCACCCATCTTCATTGCCCGGACACCAAGGGCTGCTTTTTTCTTCTCCGGCACTTCCTCTTTCAGAAAACGCAGAAAATATCCAGCATGGCTCTGCAGCACCACATAATCCATCGTGTCACACAACTCCACAAGAACCAGTTCATCCTCCTCCGTCAGTTTGGTAGAAGCGATGGTTCTCTTGATCACATCGAATTCCGTTCCCGGCACCTGTTTGATCATACCGGATTTTGTCACGAAAATCAGAGAAGCATTTTTTACTGCCTCCATATTGCTGACACAAAGCAGTTCTTCCTGTGCACTGGAAAAATTACTCAGGTTGTCGATCGGAACTCCTTTATCTCTCAGCCTTGTAAGTGGCAGATCCATCACTTTTACCGTATGCATCTGTCCTTTGTTCGTAAAGAGACAGATCTTATCGGTATTCATACAGGTAAATACATACTTATATTCCCCGTGAACCGTCTCTTTGTTCCTCTCGTAGGTATTCTTATCCAGCACCTTGGCATATCCGAAACGATCCATCAGAAAACATACTTCCGCTTCTTCTACTTTCTTTTCTTCAAAGACAGCTTCTTCCCTGTTTTCAATCACGGTACGGCGTTTTCTTCCGTAGGTTTTCTTGATGTGATCCAGATCTTCCATGATGACCTGTGCCATGGCATCGTAATTATTCAGAATCTCTTCATATCTGGCAATATTTTTCAGAGTTTCCTCATGTTCTGCCACCAGGGCTTCGATTTCCAGTCCGATCAGCTTATACAGTCGCATCTCCAGAATCGCAGTTGCCTGTCTCTGGGTAAAGCAGAGTTTTTTTGCTGCTTTCTCACTGGCTTTCGTCTTGAAGCGGATACCTTCGGTCACACCGTTTACCAGACACTCTTTTACCTGTTTCTGGTTTTTACTTCCACGCAGGATCTCGATGATCAGATCGATCACATCACAGGCTTTGATCAGACCCTCCTGGATCTCTTTCTTTTCCAGTTCTTTATTTAACAGTGTCTGATGCTTTCTCGTACAGACTTCAAACTGAAAATCCACATGATGCTCAATGATCTGTTTCAGGCTCAGCGTTTCCGGTCTTCCATCTGCTACAGCGAGCATATTCACACCGAAAGTATCTTCCAGACGGGTCTTTTTATAGAGCATATTTTTCAGATTTTCCACATCTGCGCCTTTTTTCAGCTCCAGAACGATCCGGATACCTTCTTTGGAAGACTGGTTGGAAATATCCACAATATCTGTAGCTTTTTTGGATTCTACCAGACCGGCTACATCATTTAAGAATTTTCCTATATTGGCTCCAACCATCGGATACGGGATCTGGGTGATCACAAGGTTGACTTTTCCGCCTTTTAATTTCTCTTCTTCCACTTTTCCGCGGATCTTGATCTTTCCGCTTCCGGTTTCATAGATCTTCAGAAGTTCATCTTTATTAATCACGATACCGCCGGTCGGAAAATCCGGTCCTTTGATGTATCTCATCAGACCTTTCACGCTGATCTCATTATTTTTCATGTAGGCTTTCACACCGTCCACGATCTCGACCAGGTTATGTGGCGGAATGCTGGTCGCCATACCGACCGCGATACCATCCGCTCCGTTTAACAGAAGATTCGGAACACGAACCGGAAGTACCACCGGCTCTTTCTCTGTCTCATCAAAGTTCGGCATAAAGTCTACAACATTCTTATCCATATCACTCAGATATACTTCCTGGGTGATTTTTTCCAGTCTTGCTTCCGTATATCGCATGGCAGCGGCTCCGTCACCCTCAATGGAACCAAAATTTCCATGACCGTCTACCAGAGCCTGTCCCTTCTTAAAGTCCTGTGCCATAACCACCAGGGCATCATAGATGGAACTGTCGCCATGTGGATGATATTTACCCATGGTATCACCTACGATACGGGCGCATTTTCGATAAGGCCTGTCATAGCGGATACCCAGTTCATACATATCATACAGGGTTCTTCTTTGTACCGGTTTCAATCCGTCACGAACATCCGGCAATGCTCTTGACACGATAACACTCATGGCATAGTCAATATAAGACTTCTGCATTACCTCGGAATATTCGGTTCTGATAATCTGTCCTTCCATGTTTTCCTCCTGATTGTTCTATCAGATATCCAGCTGTGCGTTCTGTGCATGCTGATAAATAAATGCTTTTCGGGGAGGTACGTCCGTTCCCATCAGTACTTCTGTCACGTCAGATGCCATTCTCGCATCTTCAATTTCCACCCGTTTCAAAATTCTTGTCTTCGGATCCAGAGTTGTCTCCCATAATTGCTGGGCATCCATTTCTCCCAGACCTTTATAGCGCTGCAGAGTAAAGGATCCGGTGTGAGTTTTTCTGTATTTTTCCAGCGCCTTGTCATCATACAGATATTCCTCTTCCCCTTTGGAAGGGATCACTTTATACAATGGCGGCATAGCAATGTATACATGGCCTTCATAGATCAGTTCCGGCATAAAACGATAAAACAGAGTTAGCAACAGGGTAGAAATATGGGCTCCGTCCACATCCGCATCGGCCATGATGATAATCTTGTCATACCGAAGCTTTGTAATATCAAAATCATTCCCATACCCCTCGGAAAATCCGCAACCAAATGCATTGATCATGGTCTTGATTTCTGCATTCGCCAGCACTTTATCTATCGTTGCTTTTTCCACATTCAGGATTTTTCCACGGATTGGTAAAATAGCCTGATAATTACGGTCTCTGGCTGATTTTGCAGAGCCGCCGGCGGAATCTCCCTCGACAATAAATATTTCGCATTTTTCCGGATCTTTTTTCACACAGTTTGCCAGTTTTCCATTGGAATCAAAAGAATACTTCTGTTTCGTCAAAAGATTGGTTTTTGCCTTTTCTTCGGTCTTACGAATCTTGGCAGAACGTTCTGCACAGGAAAGAACTGTTTTCAGGGTCTCAAGATTACGATCAAAGAATCGAACAATCTCATCTCCTGTGACCTTGGCTGTCGCCTTGGATGCATCCTGATTATCCAGCTTGGTCTTGGTCTGTCCTTCAAAACGAGGTGCCGGATGTTTGATAGAGATAACTGCAGTCATACCATTTCGGATATCCACACCGGTAAAATTGCTGTCTTTTTCCTTCAGAATTCCCAGTTCTCTTGCATAGTTGTTCATAACCGTGGTAAACATGGTCTTGAAACCTGTCAGATGGGTTCCGCCTTCTGCATTGTAAATGTTATTACAAAATCCAAGAACATTTTCATGGAATTCGTTGATATACTGGAAAACCCCTTCCACCGTAATTCCATCACTCTCTCCTGAAAAATAAACCGGATCATGAAGCGTCTCTTTTTTTCTGTTCAAATCTCTTACAAAACCAATGATCCCCTCCGGCTCATGATAATCGATAACTTCCGGTTCCGTCTTCCGTTTATCTTCGAAATGAATGGTCAGCTTAGGATTCAGATACGCAGTTTCATGAAGACGGCTTTTTACCTCTTCCTCTGTAAATCTTGTTTTTTCAAAAATCTCCGGGTCCGGAAGAAAATTGATACAGGTTCCGGTCTCTTTTGTACGTCCGATTTTCGGAAGCAGACCCTCTTCCAACTCGATTACCGGAATTCCACGCTCATATCGGTCATGATGTACGTATCCTTCTCTGCTGACTTTTACGTCAAGATAGGTAGACAGTGCATTTACCACAGAGGAACCTACGCCGTGAAGACCACCGCTGGTCTTATACGCACCGTTATCAAACTTTCCACCCGCATGAAGGGTGGTAAATACCAGACGCTCCGCAGATATTCCTTTCTCATGCATTCCAACCGGGATTCCACGTCCGTTATCTGACACGGTGCAGGAACCGTCTGCTTCCAGCGCAACCCGGATCAAATCACAGTGCCCTGCCAGATGCTCATCCACCGAGTTGTCCACGATTTCGTAGATCAGATGGTTGAGACCTTTTCTGGAAACGCTGCCTATATACATACCCGGTCTCTTCCGGACTGCCTCAAGACCTTCCAGAACTGAGATACTACTGGCGTCATAACTGTCTTTCTTTGCCATAATACTTTCCTTTCTATTCTTTCTCTCCCCGGTACTTTCCTTTGGCTCAAGCCACAGACTTTGGCTCATTGCTCGCTCCCACACTCGCTGGCGCTCGTTGCTCTGCATATCAATAATTGGTCCGGTGGACCAATTTTGATTAACGCGGCAGTCGCCAAGGTCTCGTGCAAGCACGGACTTTGGCTCGTTGCTCGCGTACATAATTAATCGGCGGTTTTTCATGGGGTACTGGGGTACTTAACGAAAACTGCCGATTATTATACCATATTTTTATACATAGAAACAAGTTAAAAAGTACTTTAGATTGTAGATTCCTATATTTCTCCCTTTTCTCTCAGATAATTCAGAAACCCCTCTGTTCCTTCTTCCACATCCCTGTAAGTTTCATCGAAGTCTCCTGTATACCAGGGATCTGCTATATCTCTTCCAGATCCGGCAAAGCTTAACAGTTTATATACCTTCCCTTCCGGGTCATGCTTCAACATCCGATTCAGGTTTCGTATATTTGCAGTATCCATACCTATAATGTAATCGAACTTGTCATAGTCGTCTAAAGTGACCTGTCTGGCTCTGTGAGGCACCAATGGAATTCCCAGTTCTCTCAATTTGTTCACTGTACCTCTGTGTGGAGGATTACCGATTTCTTCTCTGCTTGTTGCAGCACTGTCTATAACAAACATATTTTCCAATCCAAGGGTGTTTACTTTGTGGGTAAATACGCTCTCGCTTAGGGTTGATCGGCAAATATTGCCGTGGCAAACAAATAGTACTTTTATCATACTCTTCAAATCCCTTCATAACCCTGTAAAGCCCTATGTTTTCAAGACTTTACAGAGTTTATATTTTTGTTTGGTCCTTATACAAGTCTTTATAA
>SKEW01000129.1_pt2 | contig 89032 bp, 70 predicted proteins | sample 4841441 | NCBI WGS metagenome assembly SKEW01 (sample SAMN11008799, study PRJNA524170) | human gut metagenome | isolation source: fecal sample from pouch patient p41 | place: Israel: Tel-Aviv | reverse complement strand
ACAAAAGGCGTTAACAATGTTAATTGAAGAAAGGTATAAGGATGAAGATACCGGTCCGGACGGCGCAAATTCACTTCCGAAACTTGAGTTATCTTATTCAGCCGGTGTCTGGTTTTTCTTATTAAAGCAAGCAAAAAGGACAATTATCAACTTGAAAATAAAGAAATAAAGAATTCACCACCAAATTTGAAGAAGAACCAACAGAACTTTAAGGTTGGCTGATCAATAACACTACTGAAAATAAAAAAGCAAAATCTTAATCCTGAAAAGTGCCGGAAATCTAACTTTGGTTGATGCGATGAATGAAATGAAGAAACAAGCCAAATATGTACCAAAAACGGCTCTTCATAGCACCAAGCAAAACACCACTATCGAAACTCTTACGACTAACAACAGAGATATTATTGACAATCCACAGTCTAATATTTTCAAAGATATTGCATAAATCAAAAGGTGCGAGGCAACCGATTCGGAATGAATCAGTTGCCTCATTATAACTTTAATCATTCCTCCAACAAAATTCCAAGCGCACCGCTTGAAGGGAAATCTAAAATACTCCAGTGACAACAGTCCCTAAAAAGCAAGCACAAAAATTCAACTAAAGGAAACATCATTCCTCTGATAATAAACACCTTATATGTAACATCATGTTTCAAAGGACGTACGTCTGATGCAACAAAGATAAATCTCTTTTTTTATTCATGCAAATCTTTTTACATTGTTTTAATTATCAGCGATTTATCTACCCCCCCTTGCATCCAGTGCAGAGGGTAAAAATGGTGTTTCAAAAAACGAACGTTTTTTGAAACACCATTGTGTATCCAAGACCGTTATATCTGATTGTAATACACAAACTTACGCATAATAAAAGTGGTATCAAACAGCCTTTCCGGACCTATACGAGAATGTATAAGTCCGCAATGTGTCTTTGATACGATTATTCACTTTAATATCTTAGTATATGAATAGAACTTTTATTACGCGAGAGTGTCTCGGTAAAGCCTTATGGCTGTGTTTGTGCCTTTCGATAACAGGATGTGCGGAAGATAACAGAATAACTCCCTTATCTCCTGACAGCGGGGATACTGCCGACGAGCTAATCCCCATCCATATCAGTCTGGCAGGTAACAACGACTATCATTCTTCCTCTTTTAACGACGCTTCGCCCCGTAGCCATCCTCCCTTGATCGCCGAATGGGTGGGGATAAAAGCTTTCTCCCCTACACGCACGGGAGAGCAACCGGACTATGAAGGTCCCCGGATAGCCTCGATGGAACTGACGGAAGATATCCTCCCCCAAGTAAATACCCGTGCGGCAACAGTGCCTGTGGGAGTTTATTTCCGGCTGATTGTTTTCCGGAAGTCCGGAAACAACTATGTCTTCCAGTCGGCGGCCGATTACACCTCAAATGGTACGGGCACTCCTGTACTCAAACAGGGGAAATTGCTAACACGCTCGGGAACGATACGCGTGGTGGGCTACTCTTTTAATACCACTGCCGCTGCCGACTTGGGAACTATACCTTCCACGTATGCCTACAACAGCAGCACAGTATCTATCCCTAACATGAACAAGGACTTCATGACCTTCGATTCCGGAGATATAACGAATGTAAACAGCCTCAGCCACAATCTTCTTCCGGTGAGCTTCGGCCAGAAGCTATGTAAATTGACGATTACCATCAGTCCTACCGGATTTCCAAGCAATACGATCAGCAATTGCACGGGTGTATACGTAAAGCAAGGGGGAAATTCCACATCGTGGAAGATCGGTCCTTCGACCAATGTGGTAGCCGCCAACACGAATAATACGGCGGCATTCAGTCCGAACACGACCCTGAGTACAACCATACGCATGGTTCCGTTTGCAGGGGCCAGGACCATTACAGTGCATTTCAATACGTTGACAATAAACGGACGGACCGTGCCCAACAATACGGAAATCACCTCCACCCAAAGCGTGCAACTGAAAGAGGGAAAAAGCTATACGATGAAAATACAGTTTAAGAAAGCCATCGGAATTAATGTACCCTACGGTGATATTAATCTCACACAAAATGGGTGTACAGCAAACGATAAGACCATCTTATCAAAACTCCGATGGGCTGAAGGTAATCTCAATTCCCAAAGCAACTACAATCTGACATGGGCTTCTTCTACTACCGATTACGGTTACTATTATATATGGAAGAATGTATACGTATCATCCGGTTATACAGGTTATGGTGCTGTCGATCCTTGTACACGTCTTGACGAAAGTAAATACGGTAGCGGTTGGCGTACTCCAACAAGAAATGAATTCACAAGTCTCTCCCGCTGTAGTAACAAGCAATTGGTAAAGTATAACGGTACCCAAGGTATGTGGTTTATGAATAGCTCGATCGGTCTATTTTTGCCTGCTGCAGGCTGGCGAGACGGCAACAAAGGTAGTGGTACTGCTGCTACCACTTATACCGATGGCACAGGCAGCTACTACTGGAGTAGTGACCTCAACGGCAATTCAGGCTACGGTCTTTACATCCGCAATAATGACGTCTTCGTAGACGGTAACGGTAACAGGCAGTCCGGTGTTTCTGTCCGATGTGTTCGCAATCTTTAGTGAGTTTACCAAATGGGACCAGAAGCCAGTGAGCCTGACACTTTAAAGAACGGGCTTTCTGGCTCTGCACAAACACCTATACTACATCAAGCTCCGCCCATCACTGATAAACCTGTACCGGAAGTTCTCCCCTTAAAGCACCCAAAGCATTCAATGCCAAAGCCTCCATCTCATCTTCTCCCGGATACACGAAGACGGGAGCAAGGAAAGAAATACGTTCCCTTAAACGGGAAATTACGTAATCAGAATAGGCAATGCCTCCGGTCAGCAGGATGGCGTCTACCTTTCCATACAAAACAGTAGAGGCAGCACCGATACTTTTAGCCACATTGTAGATCATGGCATCGAGCACCAACCGGGCATGATCATCACCTGCCTCAATGGACTGAATAACGGCAGGAATATCAGTAGTTCCCAAATGGGCGGTAAGCCCGGCACGGCCCGAAATTCGTTTCTTCAATTCATCTTTGGTGAATTTCCCGCTGAAACAGAGGTCTATCAGTTGTCCGGCGGGAAGAGTTCCGGCTCTTTCGGGTGAGAAAGGACCTTCTCCATCCAATGCATTATTGGCATCGACTGCACGCCCATGACGATGGACCGCAACGGAAATGCCTCCTCCCAAATGGCAGACAATCAAATCAAGATCTTCATAACGAGTGCCATGTTCGGCAGCATAACGACGGGCAATAGCTTTCTGATTCAGTGCATGCCAGATAGTGATACGCGGCATCAAGGGCGAACCGGTAATGCGGGCAACCTCTTCCAGTTCGTCCACCACACCCGGATCTGCAATAAACGCCCGGCACCCGGGTAAAGCTGCGGCCAATTCATCGGCTATCAAACCTCCCAGATTGCAGGCATGCGTACGCATGGCATGGAGGGTATCCCGCTTCATAGCTTCGTTAACCTCATAAACTCCACCGGGAATAGGCTTCACCAAACCTCCGCGTCCAATGACAGCATCGAACTGGAAAGGAATATCATTTGCCTCCAACTCCCGGAGGACAAGTGATTTACGAAACTCAAACTGGTCGATCACCTGGGGGAAGGCAGACAACTCTTCTACTGTATGGCGGATGTTGCGTACCAACAAAGGAGTTTCGTCTTCATAAACGGCAATCTTTGTTGAAGTGGAACCGGGATTGATAACAAGGACCCTTTCACTCCGTCCATTCCTTGCAGAAGGGGAAGTGGGGATTGCATTCAGTTTATCCATATTCTTAGTTTAATTATGATCATCATTCGGAGCATCTTCCTCCCTCTGCCGACCGGGTAGAAGCCGTCAGGCATGCCATCGCAATGCTATAATACTTGGAAAGTCCGGAATCACTACGTGACGGTAGCACCACCGGACAAATGGGGCCTTGCAGCAATCCTGCCATATCGGCCTTGGCAAATAATGAAACAGACTTATAAAAAGCATTGGCCGACTCGATATTAGGGAATATCAATACATCTGCCTGCCCGTTGATAGGCGATACAATTCCTTTAATATCCCCGCTGGCCTGCTCGCAGGAAGTACGGACATCCAACGGGCCATCAATAATAACATTGCCAAACTCTCCGGCTTCGGCCAACTCCACGATATTAACATAATCGAGCGAATGGGGGAACTTGGCACTTACCTTCTCCGTACAATGAATCAAAGAGATGCGCGGCTGCTCTATCCCAAACCTCCGGCAGGTACAGATGGCGTACCAAACCATCTCAATACGTTGTTGTAAAGTGGGCCGGGGAATAACAGCCGCATCCGAAAAGAACAGTAATTTATCATACGTCGGAATCTGCATTACAGCCAAGTGAGTCAGGATCTTTCCTTTGGGTAGTAGCCCTTTCTCCTTGTCAAGAATAGCATGAAGCAGGTTGTCAGTATTAATAATCCCTTTCATCAAAATGTCGGCCCCCCCTTCCCGGACAATGCGGACCGCTTCACGCGCTGCCTCATCGGGATCTTCGATATGGATGGTCTTCACATAATCCGGATACTTTTGCAAGGTAGGATACTTTTGAAGGATGGCTGAGTCACCAATCATCAGAAATTCTGCAATACCCTCGTCAAGTGCACGGGCAATGGCATATTCTGTATTCGGATCATTGGCACAGACAACGGCAATCCGTTTCCGTCGGTTTAAGGTTTTTAGGTGTTCTGTCAGTTGGTCGAAGTTTCTAATAGGTTCCATAACGTTAGATTTTTAGCAAATATCAGAAAAAGGATCGAGAAGTACATCATGGTATACTGAAAAAATGGGTAAACCGGATAACATTTTGATATTATACAACGCTTTCATTTCTACGGATGCAGGTAATTTCGTTTTTTAATGTAAATTTGTATCCTGTTAAACACCTATAATCAAACAGAACCATGAAAACAAAAACTTTTCTCGCTCTTTTCTGCCTGCTGTGTATCAGTTCAGGCTTTTCATCGTGCCAACGTCATTCGTCTGACCAGTGGACATTGGTTTGGGAAGATAATTTCGACCAAAAAACAGGCTTTGACCCACAGGTATGGAGCAAAATACCACGTGGCAAATCGGACTGGAATAACTATATGACAGACTTCGACTCTTGTTTCGATATGCGTGACGGCAATATGGTGCTGCGGGGTATCATCAATTACAGCCAGCCCAATGACACAGCACCCTATCTGACCGGAGGGATTTATACCAAAGGGAAAAAGGCATTCAGCAACGGGCGTCTGGAGATACGTGCCAAGTTGAACGGTGCACGCGGCGAATGGCCGGCTATCTGGATGCTTCCGGTAGATGCTCCCTGGCCGATGGGTGGAGAAATCGATATTATGGAACGTCTGAATCACGACACAATCGCTTACCAGACTATACATACCAACTATACATACAATCTGGGCATCAAAGACAATCCGTTGTCACACTCCGTAGGTACGATCAATCCCGATGACTACAATGTATATTCGGTAGAAATGTATCCGGACAGCATTGCATTCTATATCAATGATACGCATACTTTCACCTATCCCCGCATCGAAACAGACAAAGAAGGGCAATTTCCTTTCGATCAGCCTTTCTATCTGCTGATCGACATGCAACTGGGTGGCTCGTGGGTAGGAGCTGTAGACCCGAAAGAACTTCCTGTAGAAATGCATGTAGACTGGGTAAAATTCTACCAGAAGAAATAAACTAAAACAAATTCACTGAATGAAGATACAATTCCCCCCATTCCTGCACGAAGGCGATAAAGTTGCCATCGTATCGCCTTCGGGCAAGATAGACAATATGTTTCTGAGAGGTGCCAAGGCGCAACTGGCGTCTTGGGGACTGGTCCCTGAAATGGGGAAACACGTCCGTAGCTCCTGGGGATGCTATGCCGGCACCATCCGGCAGCGCGCTTCGGACTTTCAGACAGCAATGGATGACAAAGAAATTAAGGCGATTTTATGTAGCCGTGGCGGCTACGGAGCGGTTCATCTTATTGAACGGCTCGACTTCACCCGTTTCCGTGAACACCCGAAGTGGATGATCGGATTCAGTGATATCACAGCGCTCCATAATCTATTTCAGTACAACGGGTTTGCTTCGTTACATGCTCCTATGGCACGCCATCTCGCAGTAGAAGCGGCCGACGATCCGTGTTCACTGTACCTGAGGGATATACTTTTCGGTAAACTGCCTGCATATAAATGTAAGCGTCACAAGTTGAACCGACTCGGCACAGCCAAGGGTATTCTGCGTGGTGGCAATATGGCAGTATTCCACGGCCTTCGGGGAACTCCATACGACATACCTCCCGAAGGGACAATCCTGTTTATCGAGGACGTGGGCGAACGTCCTTATGCCATCGAGCGCATGATGTATAACCTGAAATTAGGGGGCGTACTTGAGAAGTTGTCAGGCCTTATCATCGGACAGTTTACCGAATACGAAGAAGATCGTGCCATAAAGAAAGACCTTTATGGTGCACTCTTCGATCTGGTAGAAGAGTATAATTATCCGATCTGCTTTGATTTCCCCGTAGGGCATGTAACGGAAAATCTGCCACTGATCAATGGGGCGGAAGTAGAACTTATATCCGGAAAGAAAGGAGTAGAATTGTTAATAAACCCTCCTATCTGACCTACCCTACTGCGAAAATGACTAATTTTGAGGCCTTAACCCCAAAAGCATAATTATGAAAAGAAATTCTATGCTATTACTGACAGCTTTTATTTTGTTATCCGCCTTTTCTTGCGGAACGAACAACAACAAAACCAATTCAGTTCAGGAGCCTGAAAAGAATATAACCGTGAAAGCACCACAATTCGATGCAGACAGCGCCTATAAATACATACAGGCACAAGTGGACTTCGGCCCTCGCAATCCGAACAGTAAAGGACATGCAGCATGTGGAGAATATCTGGCTGCTAAGCTGGCAGAACATGGGGCCAAAGTGACTAACCAGAATGTGGAACTGCCCGCCTATGACGGCACGCTGCTGAAAGCACGCAATATCATCGGTTCATTCAAGCCCGAAAGCAAAAAACGCATTGCCCTTTTTGCACACTGGGATACACGTCCGTGGGCAGACAATGATCCCAACGAGAAGAATCACCACACACCGATATTAGGTGCCAACGACGGGGCGAGCGGTGTGGGCGTGTTGCTTGAAATAGCCCGACTGATCAATCAGCAGCAACCGGAACTGGGAATCGATATTATCTTTTTGGACGCAGAAGATTATGGCGCTCCCCAATTCTATAAAGGAGAACATTTAGAGGAGCAATGGTGTCTCGGTGCACAATATTGGGCACGCAATCCGCATGTGGAAGGCTATAATGCCCGTTTCGGTATCTTGCTCGATATGGTAGGCGGCAAAGATGCCACTTTTTTTAAGGAGGTGTACTCGGAGAAGTTTGCCCGTGGAATCAACAAAAAGGTATGGAAGAAGGCTAACGACGCCGGTTACGGACGTTACTTTATTAACGAAACAGGTGGCCAGATCACTGACGACCATCTGTTTATCAATCGGCTGGCCGGTATCCCGACTATCGACATCATTCCGAACGACGAAAATTGTGAACTGTCCAGCTTCGGACCGACTTGGCATACCGTAAACGACAACATGGATGTTATCGACAAATCGACACTCAAAGCCGTGGGGCAGACCGTACTGGAAGTTATCTATAACGAGAAATAATTATTCAATATGACAATCAACGAATTACAAGACGAAGTCATTGCCGAGTTCAGTGACTTTGACGACTGGATGGACCGCTACCAGTTGCTTATCGATTTAGGAAACGAACAGGAACCGCTTGACGAGAAATATAAAACGGAACAGAATTTGATTGAAGGTTGCCAGAGCCGTGTGTGGCTTCAGGCAGACGAGGTAGATGGAAAGGTGATCTTCAAAGCAGAAAGTGATGCACTGATCGTAAAAGGTATTATCGCCCTGCTGATAAAAGTTGTTTCGGGACATACGCCGGACGAGATTCTGAATTCGGAACTTTACTTCATCGACCGCATCGGGCTGAAAGATCATTTATCGCCCACCCGCAGCAACGGTCTGCTATCAATGGTAAAACAAATGCGAATGTACGCATTGGCATTCAAAGCCAAAGGGACAAAAGGTTAATCTCCTCATTCTATATCGCCACAGTGGACACACAGAAGGTCCGCTGTGGCAAATCAAGGATCTTTTTCATCCACTTGATATTCCAGAATATCCCCCGGTTGGCAATCGAGTACTTTGCAGATTGCCTCAAGGGTAGAAAAACGAATCGCTTTGGCCTTTCCCGTTTTCAGGATAGAAAGGTTGGCAGGTGTAATGTCTATCTTCTCCGCCAACTCCCCCAAAGATATCTTTCTTCGGGCCATCATAATGTCAAGGTTTACTATTATAGCCATAATTCCATTAATTTTTCAGTGTCCGGATTCAGATAGTAAGGTCTTGCTCCTCTTTCATCTTTAACCCGATGGCGAATACTTCGCCTACAATCAGCGAAACCAGTCCTAAAATGACCAGCATCACAGAGTCAATACTTGTCTCCATAGAGTAGCCGGATAATGAAAAGACTGAGGACAGTTCATAATCATTCATCAAAGCCGGCACCGCTTCACTAATAAAACTCAGCAACAGGGTGACTCCCAACCAACGTAACCTACGAACATTCTTCCAATTAAAAATATCCGATTTATTGATAGATACAATCAACTGCACAAACAGCACCGTAGATGCTATTACGGCCAAAATGGCAAGAAGCCCGGAGAGCACTTGCGCAACCATCAGCCAGGTGCTCCTGTCCACTTTTACATTCGTGATCAACTGTGTGTAAGCAACAGGCACATAAGATTGGGTCCGTTCATTGTAAACAGAATCTTTAAACGACGAAAAATCTTCGGGCATCAACGTAGCAATGCGAAGGTTAATAGCCTGTTCCACACTTTCATTGCCGGAATGGCTTATCTTCATGCCCTCGGAAAAGCCATGACCGAAATCACGCCCCATGTTGAATACCGAATAACAGAATACCAGAAATACCAGTAAACATAGTATGTTCAATCTTCTTTTCATATTATGACTTGTTTTTCAATCTTCATAGTTCAGTTTCACTCACTCTTTCTCCACACTCCCGGAATCGTAACCTGCTTTATCCGTAGGAAGCAACCAACGAACAGCATAGCGGCCACAGCTATCAGTATGTAATAAGATGTAGTATCGGTCACATCGCTAATCGTATCCGCATCGGGATAGGTCAGGCTCAATATCACAGAAAGGCTGTTATTCACAATGTGTATCAGGATACAGGGGATCAGGCTCCGCGTCCGGTAATAAACCCACGCCAACAGCAGTCCTCCGAAGAAGGCGGCAACTACCTGAGCCGGATTCAAATGGAATATTCCGAAAAGAAGTGCGGAAAGAAAAATCGCTTTCCGGGGAGAATATCGTTCAAGCAACGCCTTAGTAACACCACCACGGAATAAAAGTTCCTCAAGAACCGGTCCTAACAACGTGATGGCCACAATTCCCAACCAACCGGACTGTAAAGCATTAAACTGTTGTTCCAGAACATCAGGCACCCAAGATAAAACAGCAGTTAACAAGTCCATCAGAACAGTCATCGACAAGCCTATCAGAAAAGTGACCGTAAGAAACGGTAACGAAACGAATGACCAGCTCATTTTATTCTTAGGTATGTACCGGGCTTTCCATAAATAAAAAAACATCACTGCCATGGAAAGTAACATCGAAGGAGCCAGTGTCAACTCCGAAATCCGGGTGGCATCCATATTCCCACCATTCATACGGGCAACAACAGTAAAAGGAATACCTATCAGCCCACCACAGACAAGCTGGATCCCCAGATAAATAAGAATTAATTTGATCGCTGTTTTCATTCGGTTCTCTGTTTTAAATATGTACAAAGATAACGGTTTTAATTGACTACCGTTTCAGTAGCAGGGTGATTTGTACCATGTCCGTGCAAAACAGAGCTACACACAAACAAAGCTAACATAGAGATGGATACTACCAACATCGTAATGCTCATCAATGACTTTCCCATAAGATTGACTTTGGAGATTCGTTATGTTATTCAATAATAATTTATCGTTTTTCGATATGCAAAGATTGATATTAATTTCCACTTAAACAAGAAATCCGACAATTATTTATCGATAAACAATAAATATAGTATGTTTTTCGATATTAAGAGGGGCGCATATAGCTCACTCAGAGGCAAACAGAAAATACAAAATGTCAATTGACATTTTGCTTATTCCCCAAAAGAGCTTCTACATCGGCCGCATCCCGATGAAGTTGAGCTATCAGCCCGTCAATCCCATCGAACTTCAGTTCCGGACGGAGATACTTCACAAAAGAAATACGGATAAACTTATCGTAAATATTTGAATGGAAATGAAGGATGTTCACCTCTATCGAACGCTCGGAACCATTTCCTATCGTGGGGCGGGTACCGATATTCAACATACCGTTATAGGTACGCCCATCGAATGTGACATGAACCGCATAAACACCATCGGCAGGAATCAACTTATCAGGATCGTCCACACTGAGGTTGGCTGTAGGAAATCCGATCTTACGTCCCACTTGATAGCCACTCACCACCGTACCATCCAGAAAATAGTCGTAACCCAGACAACGGGACGCCATATCGACTTCACCCTGATGCAGCATCTTGCGAATGACGGAAGAGCTTACATGAAGATCATCACACACACAGGCACGGGCGCGAATTACCTCTATGCCCATCTCGGAGCCATAACGGCAATAGTCTTCGAAACCTTCACTACGGTTGTGCCCAAAGCGATGGTCATAGCCGATGACGAGTGTCTGCACCCGATAACGGTCTCTTAAAAGATCAGACATAAACTCACGGGCAGTCAGGCGCGATACTTCCTGCGTAAAGTCAAGCATGAAACAATAGTCCACCCCTGTTTCCTCGAGCAGTGTCCGCTTTTCTTCCGGAGTAGTCAGCAGTTCCGGACGATAATCCGCTTTCATCACCTTACGGGGATGAACAGGGAAGGTAATTAATGCAGAGCGCAATCCACGAGCGGCAGCCAGCTCTCTGACTTGCTTGATCAGGAAACGATGCCCTGTATGTACTCCGTCGAAAAAGCCGATGGTAGCTACACAAGGTTCGGGTGTAAATGCCGGTATATTATGGATTATCTGCATGCTATGTCTTCTAAATTATTTATCTCCGGCAAAAAGTGGCCTCCAGTCTTCACCGGGTTTTACCGTATAAGTAGAGATACCCAATGCCTGGGCTCCCTGGCAGTTGGCCTCGGAGTCATCAATGAAAAAAGTTTCGTGCGGATCAAGGTTTGCGTCTTCAAGTACCCCCCGGAAAATCTCTTCGGCAGGCTTCACCATTTTCATTTCATACGAAAGGTACATCTTCTCAAAATAGTCTTCCACACGGAAGCCCCGATACGGAAATGCGTGCTCGCATGCCCACTTCCAATGTATCTCGTTGGTATTGCTCAGCAGATAGACCACATATTTTTCGCGGAGCTTCAGCAACATGTCGAGTTTAAAGCGAGGGATATCTACCAGAAAACTATTCCAGGCAGCATCGATTTGCTCGTCAGTCACTTTTTTTGTGAGCAGCCCACGGATATTCTCACGAAATTCAGCCGACGAGATCAATCCTTTTTCATGCTGCATAAAGATCCCTTGCTGAGAATACATACCTAACAATTCGTCTACTTTCTCTAATCCCAACTTCCGGAAGTTCTCCACACAACGCTGACGGTCGAGATTGATCAATACACCACCAAAATCAAAAATAAGGTTTTTAATTCCTTTTCTTTTCATCTCTATATTGTTTTAAGGTCTCACCCCATCCCCTCTTCCTTTGAGAAAGGATGGGGTGAGACCCCTCTTATTTCATTTCTGAGTTAAACGTTTGACAAAGCGAATCAGTTCACCAATCCATAAGACGAGAGAGGAAGAACCGATGATGATAAGCCATGTTTGCCAGTCAAGCGGCTCTGTACGGAATACAGCCCCACCGAACTGTACAATGAGGAACTGTCCGCCCAGAATAGCCAGTACTATCAGCTCCATACCGTATGATTTCGCAAGACCTTTGAATGCTGAGTCGGTAGTGCCAAACACACGGGCGTTGAACAGGTTCCAGAACTGGAGCATCACAAAGAAGGTGAAGAAAACGGTCAACCGCTGTACCGTCATTCCTCCATCGGCATTTGTGAAGTAATATATCATTGCCATCAGCACCACCAGAAAGACTGTACCGACACCGAATATATTTTGCCGCATCGCTTTGCTGATAATAAAATCAGTACTACGGCGTGGTTTATCATTCATAACGCTTTCGCTTGGCGGAATAGAGGCCAGAGCTAATGCGGCAAACGTATCCATGATGAGGTTTACCCATAACATTTGAGTAACAGTCAGCGGCAACTCCGTTCCTACAATAGAACCGAGCAATACGATGAGAAGTGCCACAAAGTTAATGGTCAACTGGAATACAATGAAACGCTGGATGTTCTTGTACAGCGAACGCCCCCACATCACGGCGGTTCCGATACTGTTGAAAGAATCATCGAGTAAGGTGATATCACTGGCCTCTTTGGCTACGGAAGTTCCGGTACCCATTGAAAGTCCCACCTGTGCATGATTAAGTGCCGGGGCATCATTGGTTCCGTCACCGGTCACAGCTACTACGGCTCCTTTCTGCTGGAGCAGCTGCACCAGGCGCTGCTTGTCGGTAGGACGGGCGCGGGACATGATTTTCAGATCCATCACTCTATTCAGGGCTTCTTCATCGCTCAGTTCGGCGAAAGCAACTCCCGTTATACGGTTACGCTCCGTATCTTCCGGTTTCCACAATCCGATCTGGCGTGCAATCTCAGTTGCTGTGCCCGGAGTATCTCCGGTAACAATCTTAATACCGATACCTGCCGACTGGCACTTAGCCACCGCTACGGGTACATCGGGGCGTATAGGATCGGAAATAGCAACCACACCAAGGAAGTTCAGGTTGTTTTCCGACACAAGGGCCACACAATCGTCCGGTTCGTTGTCCTCTACTATGCGGAATGCAAAACCAAGTGTACGCATAGCCATATTCTGATAACTCAGCAACTGCGCTTCGACAGTGGAACGGTATTCCACACTATCCACACGACGACCGTCAAGAATCACCTCTTTGCATTTGCCAAGCACAATCTCAGGCGCACCTTTTATATATAGCACTTTCTTGCCTATCAGCGGAGACTTCACCAAAGTAGCCATAAACTTACGCTCGGTAGAGAACGTCAATTGGTCGAGTACCTGCGCCCTTTCTCTGAGTTCAAGATAGTTACGGTTCTGACCGTTCAGCCACAACAACAAAGCAACCTCAGTGGGATTGCCCACCCCTTTTGGCTTTTCTCCCTCTCCCGTCTCTTCAAGAAAAGCAGTCGAGTTAGCACTGATTCCCTCTGCTATCAATTTGCTGATATCGTCATCTGCCAGCTTCCCGCCATCCTTCAAACCATAGAAGTTAGGCTCATGCACCTGCATCAGGTTCTGCGTCAACGTACCGGTCTTATCTGTACAAATCACGGTAATGGCTCCCATCGTTTCGCAAGCGTGCATCTTACGAACCAGATTATTGGTGGCAAGCATACGGCGCATATTCAGGGCCAGACTGAGCGTTACGCTCATAGGTAACCCTTCGGGGACGGCGACCACAATCAAGGTGACTGCCATCATGAAGTATTTCAGGGTACGCTCCAACACCGGCAACCAGTCATGCCAGCCATTCAAAGCTCCAAAATCAAAATAGAGTACTACATCTTTTATAAAGAAAATAAGGAAAGCAAGCCCCGCTACGGTAAAACCGATTTTACCTATCAGGTTAGCCAGCTTAGTCAACTGGATATTAAGGGGCGTAGGTTCCGTGCTCTGCTCCGTACTCTGACGTGCCACTTTCCCAATCTCCGTGGCATCTCCCACACGAAGTACTTTCATCGATCCGTGACCGTCGACCACAGTCGTGCCACGCATCACCAGATTGGAGGCATACGTAGCTTCTTCATCAAAATCCGCCTCTACCGTTGTTTTATTAATTACCGGCTCTCCGGTCAGGTTCGATTCATTCACCTGTAAGGAGATGGCTTCTATCAGTTCTCCATCGGCAGGGATCTCCTCACCGGTTTCCAGTACCACAATATCACCGACTACCACATCCTTACGGGGAATCTCCTGAATGCGCCCATTACGAATCACCTTTACCAAAGTCTCTTCATTGACAGCATTCAGCAAATCAAACTTTTTGTTCGCATCATATTCAAAATAGAAACCAATGCCGGTTGCCAGCAGGATAGCAGCTATGATACCGATGGTTTCAGCATATTCATTCTCAATAATCGAGATGATAAGGGAGAACACAGCCGCAACGAGTAATACCCGTACAACAGGATCTTCAAATTTTTCCAGATAGAGTTTGAGGAGAGAAGGACGCTTGGGTGGCGTCAGCAGGTTAACACCATGTTTCTCCCGGCTTTGGAGGACTTCTTGATCAGTAAGGCCCAAATGAAAATAATCGTCGTTCTTTGCAGTCATGCAGATACATACATTAAATTAGAGGTTGCAAAAATACAACATAAATCCGGTATAGAATGTTTCTTAAATCTTTTTTAAGGATTCCAGTTTTCCCAACAAGATTCTCGATGAAATAGGCTTCGTCAGGAAATCGGTAAAGCCACTCTGCATAATCTTTTGGCGGTCTTCTTCGTAAGCAAAGGCTGTGAGAGCAATGATAGGCACAGTAGCCGACATTTGCCGGATAGCCTCCGTAGCTTCATAACCGTTCACCTCGGGCATACGAATATCCATCAAGATGATATCGGGCTGGTTTTTCAGGAAAAGGGAAATGGCTTCTTCACCATTATGTGCCCAATAGAGTTCGTAACGGGAAGCAAGGATGGCTTCACAAAGGCGATAATTATCTTCCATATCTTCTGCCACCAATACTGTCAGTTTCTTATCACCGTTTACCCCCGCGGCAGGAACCGACACAACAGAAGACGGTCTCTCCTGTTCTTTTTCAATAATTACCTTAGGTTTGATATCCGAATGTTCGGGCAAGGTAAACCAGAAAGTACTCCCCTGGCCTACCACCGATTCAGCTCCGATTTCCCCACCCAGTTTATTCACAATCGTCTTACAGATGGAAAGTCCCAGCCCGGTGCCGTTTTTATCACTCTGCAGACGTACGAAACGGTCGAATACACCTCCCAGCTTATCTGCTGAAATGCCCGAACCAGTATCGGTGACATAAAACCGAAGTCCATTCTCGCAAGGCTTATATCCGATACGAATGCTGCCTTCTGTGGTAAACTTGATTGCATTAGAAACAAAATTGGATACAACCTGGGCGATACGGTTCCGGTCGGAATGAACCATGCATGAGGGTAATCCGGCCTCGGTAATTATCTGTACAGGCGAATCATAACCGATCTTCATGTGGAACAACTGTTCCAGATCGGCCAGCAGCAGGTTGATGTCTACGTCGGAATACACAAACTCTAATGTACCAGCCTCAATCTTCGATAAATCGAGAATGTCATTCACCAATTGCAATAGGAGTTCACTATTCGTATGGAGTATTTCCAGATATTTCTGCTTTTCCTTTTCCTCGGTGGCAGCAGCCAGCAGTTCGGAGAAACCGACGATGGCATTCAATGGAGTACGGATCTCATGGCTCATGTTGGCAAGGAAGGCTGACTTGGAACGATCGGCGTTTTCGGCTTTCTCCTTAGCCTCGGCCAGCGCCTCTTCCGTATGTTTGATGGAAGTGATGTCATGCACCGTCAGTACCATACGGTCTTCACCATCCAGAGTCATAAAAACTCCCGAAATCATTACGTTGCATTTTATAAATTCATCTTCGCCTATGGCAATATTCAGTGAAGACTGCAGATCGGTAAACTCGCTCTTCTGACGAAAAGCAGCCCCGATAGCCCCTCTTACAGGACATTCCTGACAAAAAGCATGGGTTCCGCATCCTCCCTTGGCAGACAATGCATTCTGACATTGCAATAAATCACCGACGCGCTTTTCTTTACCATCAGGATTGAGGTGAGTCAAATCATAATAATTTGTTTTCAGGACTTTAAAATCAGAATCGATAACAAGGACATAAGCATGAATATGCGTTAGGATAGCATCAAACAAGCGATTTACATTCTCCAGTTTCCGGTCTGATGCAGATTGCATAAACTTACGTTTTCTTCTTTCCCACAGAAATGCTCCCAGAAAAGAGACACATACCCCTATTAATACAATCTGCCACATCATAATTTATAACTGCTTGATTAATGCTTTGTTGTTATGGCAAAGGTAGTGTTTTATTAACCAAAAAGAAAAAATAAGTGAACAATATATCCAATCCTTTTGTTATATTTGCATAAACTTAAAAAAAAGAGACGACATGAAGTACATTTGCACCGTTTGTGATTATATTTACGATCCGGAGACAGGTGATCCGGAAAGCGGAATCGAACCAGGAACACAGTTTGAAGATATCCCTGATGATTGGGTATGCCCCCTTTGTGGAGTTGGGAAAGAAGATTTCGAACCGTATAATGGATAACTTATAAACAACGGACGTTTTTGAACGATGAACAATAAACGATGAACCGTAAGTGTACCAATCACACTTTATTCATCATTTATCGTTCATCGTTCACGGTTCATCGACCTGTTAAGATGCTTTCTTTTCTTTTACGTCACTGCTTGCTTCCACTACATTTACCACATAGTCACCAAGCTTCTCGCATTCGGCAATAATATCCATATAATAAACACCCATCTGATAATCATATTCTTTATTGTTCACATCCAGAATGTTCTGATTCTTCAGTTGATTACGATAGTTATTTATTTCATTTTCAATATTGAACGACTTATTGACATCGATACTCTGATGCTCGGGTTTCTCAACTACGACAATCATTTGTGACAGGGCATCGTTCGTCAGCTTCATCATGAAGTGAATGTGTTCATACTGCTTCTCTGTAAAATCCTGATTTGTCTGTCGCTTCCGGGTGATGGTACGTGCCAGGTTATAACAACTGTCGCCGATGCTTTCAATCTCGGTTACCTCACGGAGCATGGCACGTATCTGGAGCTTACTTTCCGAACTTAATCGTCCCTCGGACACTTGATTCAGGTAATTGGCTATCTCCAGCTCCATGTTATCGCTGATATTCTCATACTTTTCAATCCGGCTGAATAATTTATTGAAGTCGTCATCTTTCTCCGTATGCAGCAGATCCTGCACCATGCCGAACATACGGTGAATACGTTCGGAGAACAAATGGATTTCCTTGCGGGCCTGAAGTATCGAAAGTTCGGCCGTGGAAAGCATGCCACCGGTAATGAAACGCAAACGCGGCTCTTCATCTTCTTCTTTCGGACGAATAATGGCACACACGGTACGTTCAATCAGTTTCACTCCCCAAATCAGCAGGCAGACGTTACATATATTAAAGATAGAGTGGAAAGCAGACAACTTATAAGAGATGGCTACCTCGGCACTTCCCGGATGGAAGAAGGTATCCACCACCCAATTGACAAATACCATAAAGGGATGAAAAATAATCAATACCCAAATCACACCGAAAACGTTGAAAACGAAATGGGCCAAAGCAGCTCGCTTCGCTTGCGAATTGGCTGTCAAGGCAGCCAGGTTTGCTGTAATCGTGGTTCCGATATTCTCACCCAGCACCAATGCAGCACCAAGCTCCAGGCTGATCCATCCGTTGGCGCACATAATTAAAGTGATAGCCATCGTTGCGGCAGACGCCTGCACGATCATTGTGAGAATAGTACCGATAAATAGAAAGAGCAGAACGGAGAAGAATCCCATATCGGTATAGTTTTGCACGAAAGCAAGCATTTCCGGATTGGCATTCAGGTCGGGCGCGTTTGCTTTAAGATACGAAAGCCCCATAAAGAGGAAAGAAAAACCAAAAATGAATTCACCGACAGACTTACGGTTACTTTTACCGGAAAAAATAAGGGGAAGGGCAATGGCTAAAAGAGGGAGGGCAAAAGCAGCCATATCAACTTTAAACCCAAAAATGGAAATGATCCAAGCGGTGACTGTCGTACCGATATTGGCACCCATTATCACACTAATGGACTCGGCCAAAGTCAGCAAACCAGCATTTACAAAACTGACCACCATCACCGTCGTTGCCGAAGAAGACTGGATAAGGGCGGTGATCAATACTCCTGTTAAAACTCCCGTTACCCGGTTCGTGGTCATTGCTGTCAGGATTCCTCGCAATCTGTCACCTGCGACTTTCTGTAAGCCCTCGCTCATGATTTTCATTCCATAAAGAAAAAGTCCTAATGAGCCAATGAGCTTTAAAAAATCATAAAAAGAATATTCCATCTATAATTATTTTAGTGGTTGTTTGTCTTCTTAGCAATTATGTGATATATTTATCCGTACTATTCACCCCTAAACGACGTGAAATGAAACAGATGTTACAAATATATTGCAAAAATAATAATATTTCTAAAGAATTCCCTATTGGAAGCTCACTTTTGGATATTTATTACGGTTTCAATCTTAATTTTCCTTATCAGGTAGTCAGTGCTAAAGTAAATAATCGTTCTGAAGGACTCAACTTTCGTGTATATAATAATAAGGATGTAGAGTTTCTGGATGTAAGAGATTCTTCGGGGATGCGCACATATGTACGTTCTCTTTGTTTTGTACTCTACAAGGCAGTCAGCGAACTCTTTCCGAATGGCAAACTTTTTGTAGAGCACCCCGTATCCAAGGGATACTTCTGCAATTTGCGCATCGGCCGGGCCATCACTCTGGAGGATGTGTCGCAAATAAAGAAACGCATGCAGGAAATCATTACGGAGAATATCACTTACCACCGTATCGAATGCCACACCACTGAAGCCGTACGCGTGTTCAGCGAGCGGGGCATGAATGATAAAGTGAAATTGCTTGAGTCCTCCGGTTCCATCTATACCTATTATTATACTTTGGGTGGCACTGCGGACTATTATTATGGTAATTTGCTCCCAAGTACGGGATTTATTCATCTGTTCGACCTCGTTAAGTATTATGACGGACTGTTGCTGCGTATTCCCAACAAAGAAAACCCGACTGTACTGGAAGAGGTAGTGAAACAAGAGAAGATGCTCGATGTCTTCAAAGAGCATTTGCGCTGGAACTACATTATGGGGCTGAACAATGTGGGAGATTTCAACATAGCCTGCGAAGAAGGACATGCCACCGACCTGATAAATGTGGCAGAAGCATTGCAGGAAAAGAAAATAGCACAAATAGCCGACAGCATCTTCCACCGGGGAGAAAACGGGAACCGTGTAAAACTGGTATTGATCTCCGGACCGTCATCATCCGGCAAAACCACCTTCAGCAAGCGGCTCTCCATCCAGCTGATGACAAACGGGCTAAAGCCCTATCCCATCTCACTGGACAACTACTTTGTAGACCGGGAAGAAACCCCATTGGATGAAAACGGCAATTATGATTATGAATCGCTCTATGCCCTCGACCTGGAATTATTCAACGCGCAACTGCAAGCTCTGCTGCGTGGTGAGGAAGTAGAACTGCCCCGCTACAACTTCATGCTGGGAAAGAAAGAATATAAAGGTGACAAACTGCGGATTGACGAACATACGGTATTGATTCTTGAAGGGATTCATGCCCTGAACCCGGAACTCACCCCGCAAATCCCGGCAGAGAGTAAATATAAAATCTATGTATCTGCTCTGACAACCATCTCCCTGGACGACCATAACTGGATTCCGACCACGGACAACCGGCTTTTACGCCGCATTATCCGTGACTTCAACTATCGTGGCTATTCTGCGCAGGAAACCATTTCGCGCTGGCCCAGCGTGCGTGCCGGAGAAGACAAGTGGATTTTCCCCTACCAGGAGAATGCCGACGTGATGTTCAACTCTGCCCTGTTATTTGAATTTGCCGTGCTCCGCTGCCATGCCGAACCTATCTTAACCAGCGTGCCACGTAACTGCCCGGAATATGCCGAAGCATACCGGTTGCTGAAGTTTATCAAATATTTCACTCCGGTACAGGATAAGGAGATTCCTCCGACCTCACTTCTTAGAGAGTTCCTGGGAGGAAGCAGCTTCAAATATTAAAAAGACACATCCCAATCTTTTCAGACATAGACTTTACAAATAAAACTCCGGAAGAGAGCATTATTTGTAAAATCTATGCTTGAATTATCAAATACTATCCACCACCCCATCAGCCGGCAATGCCTGTCATAACTCTCAGAGGAAGAATTGAGGAAGAAATGAAAAATAAAAGGGGTAAGTGAGAGGTTCTTACAAAGATTTTTTAACTTTGTCACTGTTTAAAACCATATCGTATGAAAATATCGACTTTAATCCTGACCATCCTCGTTTGTTTTAGCACAATCGTCGATGCACAAGGCACACAAAACAGAGCAAATGAACTGATGAAACAAGCGCAAAGCAGTCTGGAACAAAAAGAATATACCAAAGCGCGTTATCTTTTCATCCAAGCCTATGGCGCCTTCGCGGCACAAGAAAACTATCCGAAAGCCGTGGAATGTGGAATTCAGGGAGCTGCTCTTTACCATCGTGAGAATTATTATAAAGAAGCATTCGACCTCTGCAGGGGAATGGAACAGTTAGTCTGGGCGGGCGAACAAAAGGAGCAGAAACAATTCTATCCGTTGCGCTTTCAAATCACCAAAGAGAGATTACAAATGTATATCGGGCTGAAGAATGCCGCACAAGCCAAAGCACAGTTGGACACACTGGCGGAAACCGCCGGCCAGGCAAAGAACGATTCGCTAAGTGAGAACCTCCTGTACACGCAGGCAAACTATTACTACACTTTCGGCCAAAACGCACAAGGGGACGCCTGCTTCCGGAAATTGATCAATCAATATAAAGCCCAGAAGAACTACGAAAAGGTAAACGAATGCTATAAGAACCTGATTGCCATCGGCCGTAAGTCAAACAATGCCTCCTTGGTGGCTCGCACGTATGAGAACTTCATTGTCTGGACCGACTCGGTGAAAGCGCTGACAGCACAAGATGAACTGAACGTGTTGAAACGCAAATATGACGAAAGCCAGCAGATCATTCAGGAAAAAGACGATACGCTGTCCGGAAAACAGTATATGATTGTCGGGCTGTGTACGCTTGTCGTCATCCTGATAGCCGGACTAATCTTCGTTGCCATCGTGCTGCTCCGCTTCATTGCCGGAAACCGCAAACTGAAGAAGAGCGTACAGATAGCCAATGAACACAACGAACTGAAAACAAAGTTCATCCAGAACATCTCCGCACAAATGGAACCAACGCTGGATACACTGGCCGCTTCTGCTGCCGAACTATCGGGCAAGGCGCCCCAACAGGCACAACAGATGCAGGGACAGGTAGCCGCCCTGAAGAAGTTCAGTAACGACATACAGGAGCTTTCTACACTGGAGAACTCCCTGACCGAGCCTTACGAGATGAAGGAGATCAACGTAAATACTTTCTGCGAAGCTACCATGGATAAGGTGAAAGAGCTGGTGCAACCTGAAGTGTCGACCGTAGTGAATGCCGCCAAACTCCAGATCAAGACCAACCCGGAACAACTGGAACGGATACTGATTCACCTGCTGAAGAATGCGGCGGAATATACCGAAAGCGGAAAGATCTTCCTCGACTTCAAGAAGAGAGGTGCGCATACGCATCAGTTCATCATCTCGGATACCGGCACGGGTATTCCTGCCGAAAAACAAGAGAACCTGTTCAAACCTTTCACGGAGATTAAAGACCTGACGGAAGGAGACGGACTGGGACTGCCTATCTGTGCCCTGATAGCTACCAAGATGAACGGAAGCCTGACATTGGACACAAGCTACACCAAAGGAAGCCGGTTCGTACTCGAGCTGCACACATAATAAAAAACAACAGAGGGCTTTCGATGCAGCCCTCTGTTGTTTTTACGCCTATCGAATCGGAGCCTGTCATTAAACTGTAAGTTCCAACAACACTTCTCCTTGGGTGTTGAGTACCTTCACTTTAAGCACATCTTTCTTTTTCTCGATCACCATCACCGTTGCGCTTTTCATGCTATAACCACCGCCGATAATGACCGGGAAGTTATTGCCAAGACTGCCTTTGGGGTGATAAGCGTACTCATGTGTATGCGCATTCAGACAGACATTGAAGGGAGCTTTCTCCAGGAGTTTCCCCCAAAGTCCCGAACACAGGTTCTCGTAATCATTGCCATAAAGCGGGATGTGATGAATCAGAATCCGCTTGCCGGCCTTCCTGAACTCTTTGGAAGCGAGTTCTTTCTTGAGGAATCCCACCTGGTCATTACGCAACTTCGTAAAGTCGTTCAATCCGTAATAGACCCAATGGTCATCGGGTTTATCTTCACCGCAGTCGAGCATTACGATGCGCGTGTCTCCCCAGTTGAAGGCTCCGTAAGTCTTATCGCCCACATAGTCGAACAGGCTGTGCAGCCCGACCGAATACGCATTCCGGATTTCATGGTTGCCCCGCATGAAGAAAACAGGAACGCGGTCGCCCTCCACTCCTTCGGTCAGTTCGCTGATGAAAGCCGTTGCCTGATCGTGGTTGGCGGGATCGTCCACGCAATCACCGTTGAAGACTACGAAATCATAGTCCACCCCCTTGATCTGGCTGCACAACGCCTGAAAGGTTTTTGACTGCTTGTGCAGGTCATTGAAGACGACGGCCGTGAAGCTGTCTCCACCATCGGCCGGCAAGGTAAATTCTTTAAGCTCTGTACGGGCAGTATTACCAAATACCTTTTTGTAAGCCTGGTAAAGCAGAATCTCCTGCGAACAAGCCCGATAGTAATACTTCTGTCCGGGTTGCAAACTGTCAAGGCGAATCTTATGGAGAGTATTGCCGCAAACGACTTGCCCGTCGAGAAGAGTACGTGCCCGCTTCAGGTTTGAGGGGTCTGTGCCATATTCCACCCAGCAATAAGCCGGCACGTTGGTTTGCCACATTACGGTGATTCCGCCCCCGACGGGGTTTTGCAGATAGGGTTTGGTGCGGCAGATGCGGTCTTCGGGCACTGCCATCCGCACTTCCACCAACAACGGGCGGTGATCGGACGCCAACGGTTCGTCGATAACCCGGGCGGAATTAACAACGAAAGTAGGTTTTTCCTGTTTAAGCGCAATCAGGTAATCCAACGTCTCCTTCGGTTCGGAAGCGGGATAAGTAGGTTGCTTGGGGTTGGAAAGTACCTGGAAGGTATTCTTCAGTTCTTTGATGAAACCGGAACCGGCATCGGAATTGAAGTCGCCGGCAAGGAAGAAGGGCTTTTCGGCAGAAGTGGCAACCGATTTCAGGATCTCGAGCGACTTCATCCGGTCTTCTTCCGTCAGAGAGAGATGTGTGCAGCCAAAGATGTATTCGGGAAACTCGGCAACAATCAGCGTCCGCGCTTCTTCACGTCCCGGCAAAGCAAAGGTTTGCAGGCGCAACGGGGCTTCTTTCGCGAGCAGGCCGATTCCGTATTTTCCCCCGTCATAATCGATGGCAGGAGCGAAGTAGGGATGCAGCTGAGTGCGTTCCGCCAGTTCCCGGAGGACATCCGTCCCATTGCTCCGGGCGGTCATGCTGTCCAGTTCCTGAACAGCAACGACATCCGGACGGGCATTGTTGATCACATTGGCCACGCGCTGGTAGTTGCAGCTATTGTCCATGCCTCTGGCATTGCGGACGTTGTAGGTCATCAGCCGCAGGACATCCCCGGCCTGGGCCGACAGCACAAAGAGTGCAGAGAATAAGAGTAATACAAGTTTTTTCATGGGTCTGTTTGTTTATCGGGTTTTATTTATTTGCTTTTATACACGAGTGTCTGTCCGTCCACCGCCCCATACTCTATCATCAGCTGACGGAAAGCGGCATAATCGGCCGGACGGATCATTTGTTTTTTCAGTTTCAGGCTCCGGACCACCCGCGTCTGTCCGCCTTCGGGGAGGATGGAAATGATTAGCGTGCCTACGGCGTTGTCTATCTTCTTCTCCATCGCCGGAGTAGCCAGCCGCATGCCCTCGGGAGTCTCTGCCAGATAGGTGAAAGTCTCGTCCGCCGCTCCGGGCAACAAAAGGTTGGAGGTGCGCCTGCTGTTATAGCGGACATACTGAGAATTGGCGAGGCTTCCCCGCTCTGCCGGGAGTGTGAAGACCAGATATCCGTCTTTGGCTTTCGCCTTATCGGGCTGCAAGGTATATTCCTTATTGAGAACGGCGGACGGAAGATTCAGTTCAAACGGCTGTGTCAGCATGGCCACGTAGGCATGATCTTTCTGCCAAGAGACGGCGGAGGGGGTTTTGCCTTTCAGGGACAGGGCTTGCTGCCTGCCTCCGGCTTCGGTCCACACAAACAGTTCGCGAATGCTGCCCATCCCCAAAGATGCGGTGTTCGCGGACGGAACGCAGACCGCCCCGATCTCGGCTTTCAGGCCGGCAGCCCTCAGGACCGCAGCCAGCAGATTCGCTTTCTCGGCCTCGGTGGCGTAGGCCGAATGGAGCACCTCGGCAGTGGGACGGATGCGATAAGCGGTTTCGCTCAACGGGAGAGGTGAGTAATAAAGATTGTCGATCACGTAGCTGTGTAAGGCTTTCACTTTCTCTTCATCGCTCTTCGCGCCGGCAGTCAGTTTTCCGGCAAGGGTGCGAAGCCGGGCATCCGCCTCCCGCTCCCACTGTGCGGAGAGGAACGCCATCGGTTTCTGTTCCGTCGTAGCGGTCAGCAAAGGCAGCTCACCGCCGATCACCGACACTTGCGGTTCGCGGCTGAGGGCAGGGAGGTTTTTCAGTACCCAGCTGACCTGCTTCATGCCTTCTTTCTCGGTGACGAGAGGTTTCGACTTCAGGTTGTCGAGTGCATATTCCAGCCGTTGTCCTTGGGGAACGGTAATGCTGATTTCGTACTCTTTCACCGGAGAAGACTGTTCCAACTGACGGCAGACGTTGATTTCCGGCAGATATCCGGGCTTGCTCGTGATGGAGTAATCCAGATAAACGGTAGCACCTAATTCCAGCCCGGTGTGCACCACTACCATCTCCCGCAGAGCGTTGAATGCCGGGGCATTGGCTGCCGCCGCAGGAAGAACTTCGACAAAAGCATTATCGGGTGTCTTCACGATGTTCCCGTCTTTCTGCCGGGTATACGATTCGTGGATCTCCAAGGTCTGATAACGGGGATCGTACGTAATGAACGACTCACCATAGGTGCGGTTCATGGCTGTATGGGTATACAGTGTCAGGACTTTCATGTGACGATAGACCTGCGAACCGTCGGCCCGCAGCGTCCAGCTTTCTTTTATTTTCTTGAATTCCGCTTCCTGACCGGCGACCGGAAGAACCAGCGCAAACAGGCAAAGGAGCAGAAGGGTATGTATTTTTGTCATGTGACGGCAATCTTTTTTAAGGTTTAACAATCAAATAATCCGCAAAGCTCTTGTAGGCATTCACCGCCGAACGGAATCCTTCCCAGTCGGCAGCCCGGTATATGCGCTTCTTCAGGGCAAGTTTCTGCTTCAGCACCAGCTTGTTGCCATCCTGCCGCAACGCCCCCTCAAAGTCGGCTGCCGGGCTGGTCCTCTGTTCGCTCCGCGACTGTCCCGCCAAGCGGTATCCCCGGGGTAAAGTAATCACCTCGTCCAGCTCCACCAGACGTGAACAAGCGTCACGGAAGCCATACCGGCGGGTTTCCAAATCGGTGTCGATGCGCAGGAACGAGAGAACACTGGTATAGAGATTGTTCATCACCATCGGTTTCAGCAACAGTTCGCCGTCGCCCGCAAGCGCATAATCGGGGATCTCGTAACGGAACGTGATGCGGATAGGTCCCGCCTGATAATCTTTCGGCGCACTTCCGTAATCTACTTTCAACATGCGGGCCCGGGGGGAAACACTGAGCAACTGGCTTTCCATCGTGCTTTGCCATTCGGTCTGCCATCCTTGGGTGAAGATGCGGCGGATGCTGCTGTCCGACTGTCCCTCGGCAGTGATCGAGAACGTGCCCCGCAGCGTTCCCTTCGCGTCCAGTTTATTTTCGGCGACGATGCGCACGTAATGGTTTTCGGGAGCCGACACGGGAGTCAGGCACAAATCGGAACCTCCCGGAATGCCCGGCAGATAGTTCTGTTGCTGTTCGGCGCTGCTCCACAGCTCGCGGCAGAACGGCACCCAGGTAGGATCGAGAGGGATATACATCCCATTCGCCAACTTCACCACTGCCACGCAATGGTTGAAATGATCGGCCGGAATGCTCTCGATGCGGCTTCCCGCCATCGTCATCGCCGGATAAGCCTCGAAACCTGCCATACGCAGGAAGGAGATCAGCGTGCCGGCAATATCCTTGCATACGCCGCAACGGTCGGTGTAGTTCATCTTCGTGTTGTGAAGCGTAAAGCCCTCCCCCTCGCCCATGCTGATACCGGCGTAGCGGATATTGTCGGCCACCCAATGCGTCAGCACGGCGATCTTTTCCATCTCCGTCTTTTTACCTTTTATGAGTTCGTTCACCTTCTGCTGCGCTTCGGGCAGGGCGTCGAAACTGCCGTATGCCTCGTTCAGGTCATGAAACCAGAGCGATTTATCTTCCCATCTCAGCGTGGAAGACATCATCAGCTTCGGAGCTTCATCAAAAAGATCGACCATGTTCGGTTCACGCCCGAAAGGGAGCACCTCGTTCTTGGCAAAGGTATACACCTTGCGTCCGTCTTCGTAACGCATCGACGAGGCGCAGGCCCCGTTATAGAACTGGAACTGGAGTTCCTTCTCCATCGGCATACTGACGGTGTACACTTTGCGCCGCGTAGGCTGGTCCACCCAGAAGGGAACGATGTCATAGAACTGTCCCCGCATGGGCGGGATGAATCGCGTGTCATCGTCCTCTCCCCCGGCCAGCAGGGCATAAGTGAATCCTTTTTTACTGATTTCGTAAGAGACGGTATCGCCCGGTTCCAGGCTTCCGAGTTCGATCATAATCTGGCGGGCTCCCCAGTAGATGGCCCGTGCGGGAGCGGCATAATCGCAGGTTTTCGTTACGTCCACCTGCACTGTTTCGCCATTGGCACGTTGCAAGGTGACCTGCTTGAAACGGGCAAATGCCGTCAGCGGATCGTAATCATACTTGATCACATGATTGTTTACTGCCCCTTTGGGGGTCTGCACTCTAAAGGACCGGTACACAGCGAAACTACCTGAGCCATTGGGCTCTACAGTCACCGCGGTACTGTCCAGCAGGGTCACGCAGTCTGCCTGGCTCCATGCATCCTGCCCGGCAGTCGGGAGGCACATCAGCAGCGAGAAAGTACAACATGAAGCTGCCCGGAGGACATTGCTTATTTTACGCATAGTTTATGAATTGAATAATTTGTGAATGGTTTTCATTATTTTCTGTCTGCAACAGACAAAAGTAGTACATCGATGGATAAAAACAAAAGGTATCAGGAGAAGTATTTGAAAATAAAGTATCGGACGGTAGAAGGGACGCTTTACATCTGTTAGTTTTTAATACTAAAACCGAGAAAAGAAGGTTATAAAATTATATTACTAAAAACAAAAAAGAGGTGTTTTGACCCCTTAAAATCATCGCTTAAGCGATGATTTTTCATCGCTTAGGCGATGTTTCGTCATCGCCTAAGAAACGACATATCGACTCTCGGAAGAAATTTTCGCCAAAAAAGCTATTTGTAATAAAAAAGCCGCTGTTTCCAGCGGCTTATCTAAAGTTACATGTGAAATATTTTATACTGATTACGCAGTGGGATCGTCCACGATTTCACCGCTTGGATCCTTTTCTTTAATTACATCATTTGTATTGGTCATCAAAACACTCCGGGTCAGTGTGCATCGGCTTAATACCAAGTCAGCTTCTTCCTTAGAAGAAAAGCGCAGATTGATAGACTTTATCTGCGATGCTTTTGCCTCATCAAGTGTTTTTACTCCACTGCTGTTCACCGTCAGATTAAAAGAGCCCAAATGTGGAATTTCCACGCTCTGCCCGTCTTTCAGGAAATTGGTAATCGCTGCTCCCAACTTGGAAAGCACAGCCAGGCATAAGGCATCTTGAACTCCGGATATCTGACTCAGATAATTGACTAATGTTTCCTGATCTACCACGCCTCTGTTCTTCAAGACACAATAATATAGTTTTTCAGAATCTTTATTTGCCACATCACTATTTCGTAACGCCAAGTTATAGTATAGTCCACCCATGATTTTAAGATTTTAGAAAGGTTGTTAATGGAGAATTATTTAATGTCCTCCAAAGGTATTTAGTTAAATTTTAAAAAGCAACTCTTTTCTTTGTTTTTTTTTAAGAACCGGCTAAAAAAGAGGATTGCCCGGATTCACATCCAGGCAATCGACAAATAACAAAATCATTAATTTGAAGAAGGTTCAAATTAAATCTTAAAACTTAAAATCCGTCACTTGGATTCACATCTTAGTAGCGGTAATATTATGAAAAAAAAAAATTAAACTATATCTGCTATTAATATGTAAAACTGTTATCTGTTTCTTTTTCTCAAACGACGAACCGCTGTTTCAACAATCGTTTTTATTTGTAGTAAACAGATTCCTTAAATCTTTAACAAAGGTATTTTATTCAAACCGGAAAAGCAACTCTTTTCCTTCTTTTTTTAAGAACCGGCCAAAAAAAGATTGCCCGGATTCGCATCCGGGCAATCTGCAATATTAACTTAAATCTATTGTCATGCTCAGATCGCTATCTGAACCAGTCTATAAAAAGTAAATTACTTGGATTCACATCTTAGCAATATTACTGGCTATGAAAAATGTGTTATTTAAGCACGTACAAAGGTATCCTATTCGAGCCGGAAAAGCAACTCTTTTCTTTCTTTTTTTTTAAAACCGGCAAAAAAAAGATTGCCCGGATTCACATCCGGACAATCCCAACATTAACACAAATTAAAATCACAATCGGATTTTCATCCGAGTAAATAAAATAAAACGTGCATCACCTGGATTCACATCTTAGCAATGCTACAATGAAAAAAAAATTATCTTAGCGCTTCCACCTCGTCCGGTGTCAGCGGAATCTTCTTTCCTAAACGGCGGGCCCCCGTTTCCGTAATCAGATAATCCTCTTCGTTACGAATGCCCCCGAAGTCCTTGTACGTCTCCACTTTATCGTAATTGATAAAGTCGGTAAACTTCTTCTGTCCCTTCCACAAGTCTATCAGCTCGGGGATGAAATAAATGCCCGGCTCAACGGTATGTACAAAGCCCGGTTCCAACGGTATGGCGAGACGCTGCGACTTACGGCCGAACTGCGTGCTCTTGGGCTGTCCGTTGTAGCCCACCCAGAGTTCGCCCAGGTTCTCCATATCGTGCACGTCGAGCCCCATCATGTGCCCTAATCCGTGAGGATAGAACAGGGCATGCGCACCTTCACGTACGGCGTCTTCGGCATTTCCCTTCATCAGTCCGAGTCCTTTCAGGCCTTCGACCATCACGCGTGCCGACAAATCGTACACGTCCATATAAGGAATGCCCGGACGGAGTGCTTTCACCGACTCCAGATGCATGGCATTCTGTATCTCGTAAACCTCGCGCTGCCGCTGCGTGAACTTCTTATCGGCAGGGATGGTGGACGACATGTCGCCGGCATATCCCATCTCCGTCTCGGCACCGGCATCGATCAGGAACAGATCGCCCGGCTTCACCGTGTTGCCATGATAGTGGTTGTGAAGTGTCTGTCCGTTCACCGTAGCGATGGTAGCGAACGAAAGTTCGGCTTCATTGGCCTGCGCCACGGCTTGCATGGCAGCTGCTATTTCACACTCCACCATCCCGGGGCGCAGCATCTGCATGGCAATAAGGTGCATATCTGCCGTGATGTCACAAGCCTTCTCGATTTCGACAACCTCCTCGGCCGACTTGTAACTCCGCTGCGCGATCACCGCACGGATAAAGGGCACTGACCCTTCCTGGCGTGCGGGAGGCACTCCCAGCCAGTCCATCAGTTTCAGCTTATGCTCGGCACGGTAAGGAGGCAGGTAATGGATGGCCTGGCCCTTTTGCACCGCCTTGTGCAGATAGCCGATGATGTCCGCCGAAGGCATGGTGATGCTGACTCCCACCCGCTGGCTCTTCTCCTTCAGCGTCGGCTGTGTACCCATCCACACGATGTGATCGATGGTAAGCTCGTCGCCAAATATAATTTCCTTATCTTCATCAATGTCGATTATAGCAGAAAGTCCGGCAAACGAAAGGCCGAAGTAATAAAGAAAGGTGGAATCCTGACGATAGCGGAACGTATTGTCCTCGTAGTTCAACCCGCACTCGTCGTTACCCAAAAACAACAATACTCCGGAGCCTAATGTTTTTTTCAGCAGGGCTCTGCGCTGCATATATGTCTCTTTGCTGAACATAATGGTATGTATTTAAGTTATGAAGGCAAAGATATAAACAAAGGATGAATTGGCAAAGAAGATGGAAAGCTTTAATTCCGCCGCCTTCTCCGCCCGTTTCCTCCTTTAACTCCTTTTATCGGATAAATCATTTCGCTATATCGAACAATTCATTACTTTTGTAGCGAGAAACAAAAAAAACGTAAAGCATTCAACGTATGGCACAAGGTTCCCGTCAGATACAATCGCAGGCGCAGCAGCAGATACAAACGCTCTCACCGCAGCAAATTCTGGTAGTGAAGCTACTGGAGCTACCGGCTGTGGAACTGGAAGACCGTGTACATGCCGAACTGCTGGAGAATCCCGCCCTTGAAGAAGGCAAAGAAGAAAACGCCTCCGACGAAACCACCCCTGCCGAAACCGCCGAAGGGGAAGCAGAAGGCGATACGGACTATGATTCTCTGAGCGACTATCTGACCGAAGATGACATCCCCGACTATAAACTCCAGGAAAACAACCGCTCCAAAGGCGAGCAGGCGGAAGAGATCCCATTCTCGGACGCCACGTCATTCTACGAAATCCTGAGAGAGCAACTGGGCGAACGCGACCTGACCGAACATCAGCGCGAACTGGCAGAATACCTGATCGGTTCGCTGGACGATGACGGCCTGCTCCGCAAGTCGCTCGAAAGCATCGGCGACGAACTGGCCATCTATGCCGGCATCAACGCGACGGAAGAAGAACTGGAACAAGCCCTGAAAATCGTACAGGACTTCGACCCTCCCGGCCTCGGCGCGCGCAGCCTGCAAGAATGCCTGCTGATCCAGATCCGCCGGAAAAAACAACCGCATACCGCGGACCCTCTGTTAGCAACCGAAGAGGAGATCATCAGCGAGTGCTACGAAGAATTCACCCGGAAGCATTGGGAGAAGATCATCAGGAAGCTCGGACTGGACGAAGAGTACTTCTACAAGGCACTCGAAGAGATCACCAAGCTCAACCCGCGCCCGGGTGCGTCATTGGGTGAAGCCATCGGACGGAACCTGCAACAGATCGTCCCCGACTTCATCGTCGATACCTACGACGACGGAACCATCAACATCAGCCTCAACAACCGGAACCTGCCGGAACTGCGCATGAGCCGCGACTTCACCGAGATGGTGGAGGAACATACGAAGAACAAGGCCAACCAGTCCAAAGAATCGAAAGAGGCCATGATGTTCCTCAAACAGAAGATGGATGCCGCGCAAGGCTTCATCGACGCGGTGAAGCAACGCCAGAATACGCTGATGACCACCATGCAGGCCATCATCGACCTGCAACGCCCCTTTTTCCTCGAAGGCGACGAGTCGCTGCTCCGCCCGATGATCCTCAAAGACGTGGCCGAACGTACGGGACTCGACATATCGACCATCTCGCGCGTGAGCAACAGCAAATATGTACAGACCAACTACGGCATTTATCCCCTGAAGTTCTTCTTCAGCGACGGATATACCACCGGAGACGGCGAAGAGATGTCAGTACGTGAGATACGGAAAATCCTCAAAGAATGCATCGACGGCGAGGACAAAAAGAAACCGCTGACCGACGATGAACTGGCCGAAATACTGAAAGAAAAAGGATACCCCATCGCACGCCGGACGGTGGCCAAGTACCGCCAGCAACTCAACATCCCGGTGGCGAGACTGAGAAAATAAAAAAGCATAATCAAAAAGAACAAAACCCAATGGCTGAAGAAGAGAAGATAGAGCAACATATCATAGCTGACAGGACACTGATCCGTACGGCCAGAATCATTTCGGGAATACTGACTCCATTCTCTATCCCCTTTCTGGCCTTCCTCGTATTGTTCCTGTTCTCTTACCTGCGCATCATGCCGTTGCAGTACAAACTCATCGTATTGGGCATTGTCTACTGCTTCACCATCCTGATGCCCACCATGACCATCTTCCTGTTCCGCAAAGTGAACGGCTTTGCCCGCCAGGACCTGAGCGACCGCAAGAAACGCTATGTGCCGATCCTGCTCACCATCATCTCCTACGTCTTCTGCCTGATGATGATGCACAAACTGAACATCCCCTGGTATATGACAGGCATCATACTGGCCTCGCTGGTCGTGCTGGTCATCTGCATCTTTGTCAACCTGAAGTGGAAGCTGAGTGAACACATGGCAGGCATGGGCGGTATCGTAGGCGGACTGGTCTCGTTCAGCGCGCTCTTCAGCTACAACCCGGTGTGGTGGCTCTGCCTCTTCATCCTCATAGCAGGGATATTAGGCTCGGCACGCATCATCCTGCAACATCACACGCTGGGCGAAGTCCTTGCCGGCTTTACCGTCGGTTTCGTCTGCTCGCTGCTGGTGCTCCACCCGCTCAGCAACGTATTGTTCCGTATATTTTTATTTTAAACATAGTATCAATCCTAAAAACTAATCATTATGAACTTCCCACAGAATGTAAAGTACACCAACGAACATGAATGGATCCGCCTTGAGGGCGACACAGCTTATGTAGGTATCACCGACTATGCACAGGAACAACTGGGCGACATCGTATTTGTCGACATTCCTACCGAAGGTGAAACCCTGGAAGCCAACGAAGTGTTCGGTACCATCGAAGTAGTAAAGACCATCTCCGACCTCTTCCTGCCCGTTGCAGGCGAAGTGCTGGAACAAAACCCCGCACTGGAAGAAAACCCCGAGCTGGTGAATAAAGATCCATACGGCGAAGGCTGGCTCATCAAAATGAAACCTGCCAATGCTGCCGACCTTGACAACCTGCTGAATGCAGAAAGTTACAAGGCATTGGTGAACGAATAAAGAGACCTCACCACAGAGGACACAGAGAACACAGAGTTTTAATCTCTTCCTTCATTAAGATATTAAAGAGAAAAATATTCTCTGTGCCCTCTGTGTCCTCTGTGGTGAACTTCTAAGCCATGCAAGTCTAAAGAAAGAAAACATTTAGCGTATAATTAAAACAATATGACCCCAATTGTAAGCATCATCATGGGTAGCACTTCCGACCTTCCAGTTATGGAGAAGGCCGCTCAGTTGCTCAATGACCTTCACGTGCCGTTCGAAATGAACGCGCTTTCGGCTCACCGCACTCCCGAAGCTGTGGAAGAGTTTGCCAAGAATGCCCGCTCACGCGGCATTAAAGTAATAATCGCCGCTGCCGGCATGGCCGCCCACCTGCCGGGCGTGATTGCCGCCTCCACCTCGCTGCCGGTAATCGGTGTACCTATCAAGTCGTCTCTCGACGGAATGGATGCGCTTCTGGCCATCGTACAGATGCCTCCGGGAATCCCTGTGGCAACCGTAGGCATCAACGGAGCATTGAACGCTGCCATCCTTGCCGTACAAATGCTTTCATTGGAAAACAAAGAACTCGAAACGAAATTCATTGCCTATAAGGAGGGGCTGAAAAAGAAGATCGTAAAAGCTAATGAAGAACTGAAAGAGATCAAATACGAGTTTAAAACAAACTGAGAAGATTTATGACGGACGATTTACCGTTTACGGTTACGGGAGAAGGCGGAACTCTTTTCACCACAGATTACACAGATTTTCACAAATTATCAATATGGATAATCAATGGTTTAAATTCACTCAGTGTTACTCTGTGTCCTCTGTGGTGAGTTTCGACACTCCTCTCGTAAGCAGTAAATCGTCCGGTCGTAAAGCGACTCCAATTACATACAACAAAATGGATTTATTCAACTACTCCCGGCGGGAAACTTCGGAAGTGAACATCGGGGCTGCTCCGTTGGGAGGCTCCAACCCTATCCGAATCCAGTCGATGACCAATACCGCCACGCAGGACACCGAAGCTTGTGTGGCTCAGGCAAAGCGCATCGTAGATGCCGGCGGAGAGTACGTCCGCCTCACCACACAAGGGGTGAAAGAAGCCGAAAACCTGATGAACATCAACATCGGACTGCGCAGTGACGGATACATGGTTCCGCTTGTGGCCGATGTACACTTCAGCCCGAAGGTAGCCGACGTGGCAGCCCGATATGCGGAGAAAGTACGCATCAATCCGGGCAACTACGTAGACCCGGGACGCACGTTCAAGCAACTGGAATACACCGACGAGGAGTATGCCGCCGAACTGCAGAAGATACGCGACCGCTTCGTTCCCTTCCTCAATATCTGCAAAGAAAATCATACGGCCATACGCATCGGCGTGAACCACGGTTCACTGTCCGACCGCATCATGTCCCGCTATGGCGACACACCCGAAGGTATGGTAGAGTCGTGCATGGAATTCCTGCGCATCTGCGTGGACGAGAAGTTCACGGATGTCGTAATCTCGATCAAGGCCTCCAACACAGTGGTAATGGTGAAAACCGTACGCCTGCTGGTGGCCGTGATGGAACAGGAAGGCATGGCATTCCCGCTTCACCTGGGTGTGACGGAAGCTGGCGACGGAGAAGACGGACGCATCAAATCGGCCTTGGGCATCGGTGCTTTATTGTCCGACGGAATGGGCGACACCATCCGCGTCTCACTGAGTGAGGAGCCGGAAGCCGAAATTCCCGTGGCACGCAAACTGGTCGACTACATTGTCGGGAGACAGGATCACCCATACATCCCCGGCATGGAGGCACCGGACTTCGACTACCTCTCTCCGACGAGGCGCAAAACGCAACCGGTGCGGAACATTGGCGGCGACCATCTGCCGGTAGTGCTTGCCGACCGCATGGACGGACGGACGGAGACCAACCCGCAATTCACGCCGGATTATATCTACGCCGGACGTGAACTGCCCGAACAGCCGGAAAAAGGTATGCAATACATCCTCGACGCCGACGTGTGGAAAGAAGAACCGGACACGTGGCCCGCTTTCAATTATGCCCAACTGGAGCTGATGGAAACGTGCGCCGCCGGACTGAAGTTCTTCTTCATTCCTTACATGGCACTTACGGACGAGGTAGTGGCCTGCCTGAAACGACATCCCGAAGTAGTGGTGATCTCGCAAAGCAACCACCCCAACCGCGTAGGCGAACATCGTGCGCTGGCCCATCAACTGACGGTGGAAGGGTTGCAGAACCCGGTCATCTTCTTCCAGCACTACTCCGAAAATGCAGCCGAAGATCTGCAAATCAAGGCCGGTGCGGACATGGGAGCACTGATATTCGACGGTCTGTGTGACGGCATTTATCTCTTTAACCAAGGGGAACTGAGCCATGCGGTGATCGACGCTACCGCCTTCGGCATCCTGCAAGCGGGACGCATCCGCACCAGCAAGACGGAGTATATCTCTTGCCCGGGATGCGGACGGACACTGTTCAACCTGCAAAGTACGATTGCCCGTGTCAAAGCAGCCACCTCACACCTGAAGGGACTGAAAATAGGCATCATGGGATGTATCGTCAACGGACCCGGTGAGATGGCGGATGCCGACTATGGCTACGTGGGTGCCGGCCGTGGCAAGGTAAGCCTTTACAAACGGAAGGAGTGCATCGAGAAGAATATTCCCGAAGAAGAAGCCGTGGAAAAACTGATCGAACTGATTAAGGCAAACGGTGACTACGAAGAGAAGGCTTAATCCTGATCGTCTCCCAAAGAAGACAGTTAGTCCCGCCGACGAATAAGTAATCAACAGAAAGAAAGCACCACGGATTAAGAAAGGGTGAGTTCCTGGCACCTTACTTCTTTCGGCTGGCAAAGAGCCACTCCATGAATCCGGGATAGTTGAAAGCCGGATTCCAGCTGCCGTGATTGCAACCGGGAAACTCGACGTATTCCACCTCTGCTCCAAGTTTCTTCAACGCTTTATAAGCCTCGCGAGAGCCTTCTACCGGCACTACGTTATCGGCATCCCCATGGAAAATGCGGAAACGGACACTCACGGCATCGGCCAGGCGTCCGGGATTCACCGTGCCGCAAATGGGGACGGCGGCGGCGAATATATCCGGAAAGCGGATGGCAAGGTCGTACGTCGCCATGCCTCCCATAGAAAGCCCCACTACGTAAACGCGGTCACGATCCACCGAAGGCAAATCGAGGTAAGTGTCCAGCAATTCCTTTACCGCACGTAAGACGGGAGTGATCTCCTGTCCCACCGGCATCTCCGAAGGAACGAACGAAGAAGGGCGGGAGGCGTATGCCCAGTAATCCTTCTCCGGACATTGAGGCACGAGGACAAATGCCGGATACTTCTCACGGTTCACGGGGTTGAGAAACATCTGTCCACCGTGTGTCAATTGTTTCTCGTTGTCGCTCCCCCGCTCGCCGGCACCGTGCAGAAAGAGCACCAAAGGATATCGCTGCCCCGGCTTTTCCGACTCCGGACGAAGCAAACGGTAGTTCAGCGAATCTCCCCGGGAGGAGATGAATACTTTTTTCTGATACGCCTCTTGCGAACGGGCACCCACGGTCAGCAGGAAGATACTGAGGAAGAAAAGAACAAACTGTTTCATGGCTATTCGGGATTATTCTACATATTGAGTTTCGGAGGGTAAAGATACACCATTTTCATTAAAGGCCTCCACGGCGAAATAATAATCCTGGTCGGTGGTCAGAGATTTCATGAGCAACTCGCTACCGTCGTTGAAGTGCACCCCAAAAGTTTTTTGTCTGACTTTTGGGGTGCACTTCATGTGACATAACAGCCCCATTTATTATTTCTTTACCGGAGCACTCAAAGTTTCTTTGTATTTGACCGGATCGGCCAATATCTTGAGAGCGGCTTGCAGCCCATCGTCATCCTTCAATTGCTGGATGATCCCTCCACGTGTATAGTAGTAACGCTTGATGATCTCATCGGCAATCATCGACTTGATGTCTTTTGAGAAGTAATCGAGATCGCGGTCCAGATTATGAGTCAGTTTCTTCTCCAGTGCCTTGATCTCCTCCGATGCTTCATCCAGATACCCTTCGAACTTGGCAGCTTCTTTCAGCGTCTTCATGATCTTTTCACTCTGCTGGTCATACTTGAAGTCGGCTTTCTTCACCATTGCCTTGAAGTCGTTATAGTCGGCATCGGTCACCTTGAACTCCTGCGGAGAAGGGATGGACGGATGCTTCAGGCAGTACTGCGTTGCATAATCGAAAATCAGGTTATCACGCACCAGATAGAAGAGGATATTAGGCAACTTTTCCTGTTTCACTTCGATATCCGGCATCACACCTCCACCGTCGCGAACTTCACGTCCAGCTGCCGTATGGAATACGGTAGTCAGGCTGTCGGGGATGATACCTACACTGCCGTCCTCATTGCGGTGTTTATAGTCGATGGCCTGTACGCAACGTCCGCTGGGGATATAATACTTAGAAGTCGTGAGTTTCATCACACCTCCGTAAGGCAACGGACGGGTGGTCTGCACCAATCCCTTTCCAAACGTACGGCTTCCCACAATCACAGCGCGGTCGAAATCCTGGAAAGCTCCCGAAAGGATTTCGGACGCGGAAGCAGTGCCTCCGTTTACCAATACGGTAATAGGAATATCGAGATCCAGCGGTTCACGCAATGTCTTATACGTATTGCTGGCCTGTTTGGTCTTTCCCTTGGTAGTCACGATCACTTTGCCGCGGGGCAAAAAGAAATTAGCAATCTCTACCGCTTCTTCGAGACGTCCGCCACCGTTTCCGCGCAGGTCAATCACCAATGAGGTGATGCCCTCTTTCTTCAGTCTTAGGAATGTCTTCTTAAAATCTTTGGAAGGAGTACCGGAGAAGGTGCTCAGATTGATATAACCTACATTCTTATTAAAGATGGTATCGTAAGGAATCATCGGAGTCTGGATGGTTTGACGTACAATATTAAACTCCAACGGCCGGGTGCCACCCTTTTCGTCCGGACGCTCTACCTTCAGCTTAAAGCTCGTACCTACTGCCCCCCGGAGCATCTGGCTCACCTCTTGGTTGTTTTTTCCCGCCAGATCTTTTCCGTCTATCTCCATCAGGATATCGCCTGCCTTCAGTCCGATTTTAGCAGCAGGGGTTCCTTCAAAAGGCTCGGCTATCATCGAACGTTTCAGTTTCTGGTTGTACGTGATCAAAGATCCGATACCTCCGAACGAAGCGTTCAACATCTGTTGCAGTTCAGCCTGGTCGTCCTCCGGATAATATTCCGTATACGGATCGAGTGACGAGAGCATATAGTCGATCCCCTCACGAACCGTCTTATTCGGATCGAGCGTATCTACGTAAAACATATCGAGTTCTTTGACGATAGAATTAAAGGTATCCAGATTCTTAGCAATCTGGAAATTGCGGTCGTCACCGCTCTTGAAACTAAAGAATGCTACGACAACCAATGCGGCTGCCAACAGGACACCATTTCGTCTATTCAGAAACTTTTTCATACACTTTTCGTTAAAATGAGACGTAAAAGTAACTCATTGCCTGCTTACTCTGACAGAACTTCGTTAATATTTAACTTTATTTCATCCCAACGCTCGCAAGGAATCGTGGTTCCAACTATCTGTATAACATTTCCGGAGAGAATTGAACCAATCTTTGCACATTTCTCTAAAGAATAGCCGCAAGTCAGCCCGTACAAAAATCCGGCAGCGAAATAATCACCTGCTCCCGTCGTATCGATCACTCTCTCTACAGGAATGGCCTCTACTTTGATCTCCTCCGTACCCTTACGGATGTAAGAACCATTTCCACCTACCTTTACAATGGCGATACTGCATTTCTTGCTGATCAGTTCAAGGGCTTCCTTCGGATCTTCTTTACCCGTAAACGCCTTTGCCTCTTCTTCATTGGCGAAAACAATATCTACATACTTATTTATTAATAAAGAGAAGAACTCAAGATCGCCTGCCACGATATTATAACTTGCCATATCGAGGCAAACCTGCAAACCGGCTTCCTTTGCCAACTCAATGGCATGAAGAATCATATCGTGATCCTGTACCAGATATCCCTCTATAAGCAGATAAGCATAACCTTTGAACATATCCAGTGTCAAATCTTCGGCTCTCAGCGTAGAAGCAGCACCGAGATAAGTACCAAAAGTACGTTCTCCGTCCGGAGAAATAAAAGTAGAAGCGACTCCCGACGGCAGATCAGACGTTAATAATTTATCTTCGATGCCATTTTTTTGCAGATTCTCCCGAAAAAAGTTTCCGTAAGCGTCATTTCCGACTTTTCCGATAAAACCGGTTCCGGCACCCAGACAGGCGAGTCCAAGTATGGAATTTGCCGCTGCTCCACCGGTCGCCAAGTGGGTTTTCATCTGACTGAATTGTTCGTTAATCTGCTGTAACTTAGCATCATCAATAAGTTGCATGCTTCCCTTGGGTAATCCCATTTCATCAAGGAGTGTATCATCTTTCAGGGTTGCAAGTACGTCTACCAGGGCGTTGCCCAATCCAATTATTTTATCCATTTCACTAATTTTTTTTGCAAAGATATTGCATATTTCAAAATATCCTATTACTTTTGCATCGCAATTGAGAAAAACAAATCATTCTTCCTTAGCTCAGTCGGTTAGAGCATCTGACTGTTAATCAGAGGGTCCTTGGTTCAAGTCCAAGAGGAAGAGCAAAGTTCAAATTCTCAGTTGCTAAATTCTTCCTTAGCTCAGTCGGTTAGAGCATCTGACTGTTAATCAGAGGGTCCTTGGTTCAAGTCCAAGAGGAAGAGCAAACAAAGGTTCGTCATTACGGCGGACCTTTTTTGTTTTTACATTGTGAGAATACGGCATGTACTGATAGAGAAAGAGGATGTTGCCTCTGCTGTACAACACCCTCTTTCCTGCTGAAAAAAAAGAACCTACTCAAACCTTATCTCTGAAACACCTATTGATTTTCCTTTCTGAGGTTCTATAAGAATACGAACGGATTCCACTTCAACACTGCCTGAAGGATGTACTACGTTGAACCGATCGGTGCCCACCTGATATGAGTCCGTCACATAGAGTTCAAGGGGATTCCATCCGGCATCCGACTTATACTCTACCGACCAACCGGACGGAACGGCTATTTTTTCCTGATCGTCCAGCCAATACATGGAAAGGGAGTTCAGCAGAAAGGGTTCTTTGAAGTCTACCTGCACCCATTGTCTGCCCGAGCCGTCGGACATCCACCTTTCAGTCAGCTTGTCTGCGGAAGAATCAGATACTTTTCCGTCGCAAAGCGCACGTGTGGAAATATTCTTTCCGGCAGCCAGGGAGGATACGTTCACCGCTTTGATATTACGGAGATAAGCCATGGCTTGCTGGCCGATGCTGGCGGTGGAGGCCTCATCGTTCAACCAAACCAGCATCGTACGGTTGTCTCCCCGGTTGCACCAGGCGTAGTAAGGAACCATCGTGATCTCACGGGTGGTGATGCCTTCCACTTTTTTCTCCATACCCGGCAGGGTGATACTTTCCAATCCTTGCAGCACACCGGAGGATATATTGGCCACCTTTGCCTGTGATTCGTTAACATCGCCCAGATAGAGGCGTTGGACGGGGCCGGCATTATCCACTTCTTCGGCACAGTAGACTAATGGGCCGCGGGTTACGGCGGTCTTACCTATATTCTCACTGACTTCGGGGATGCAATCTACAAAACGCACCGGCATGGGGATGTTGAGTTCGACCACGTCACCCGGCTCCCAGTTACGCTTGACAACGGCAAATCCTTTCTCCATCCTGAAATCGGTTTTCTGTCCATTAACGCTCAGTTCAATTTCCGTATGCCCCGGTTGTTTATAAGGGTAAAGTCCCCCCGGAACAAATTCTCCGGAGCGTGCCCACGTAGGGATACGCATGCAAACCGAGAATTTACTTGCCTTTTCGGGCTGCACCGTCACGCGCACTTTTCCATCGAACGGATAGGCAGAGGACTGCTCCAGTTTCACACGGGTTTCTTCCAGGGGAATTTCCGTTTGGCTGCCGCCATACAAGGTCAGGTAAACCCTGTCTTTGCTATAGGCGTACATATAGCCCGGCACTTGCAGGATCAGACGTGAAATATTGGGAGGACAGCAGGCACACCCGAACCACTTGGCACGTCCGCCATTCCCATGATTAAAGCGTCTCACTCCGTCTGCCTCAAGAGGATTGACATAGAAAAAACGGTCGCCATGCAGGTTGATGCCCGCCAACGAGTTGTTAAAGAGTGAAAGCTCGGCTATATCGAGGAATTTAGCGTCTCCGCTGTCCAGGTACATACCATAATTAAAGAACACGTTGGCTACCGCCGCGCAGGTTTCATTATAGGCTGTCAGATTGGGGAGTTCATAAGGAGCCCCGAAGCCTTCCATCCCCTCTATGGCTCCAAGGCCGCCGGTGATATGCATACGGGTAGTGACCAGATTCGTCCAAATAGAATTAAGCGCACGGGTATAGTCATTCAGTCCGGTCAGGGCATCGACCTGTGCCATGGCTGTGTATAGATATGCCGCACGAACGGCGTGCCCAACAGCTTCGGTCTGCTCTTTCACCGGCGCATGCTGCTGTGCGTAAGTCGGCGCCATTACTCCCTCACCTTCCGGACGGTAAGTGACTCCTCTGATCTCAAGGAACTTCTTTGCCATGTTGAGGTACAGTGTATCATTTGTCACCCGGTATAGCTTGCAGAGTGCCAGCTCGATCTCTTCGTGCCCCGGAGCCTGATTGACCGGTTTGCCGCCGTTATAATTGGGATCACCTCCTTCAAAGAACACCTTATTCACATGCTTGGCACTCTTTATGGCGACATTCAGCAGTTTATCCTTACCCGTAGCCTGATAATAGGCTACCGCTGCTTCGTACAGATGCCCCACATTATAAAGCTCATGGCTATGAACAACCCACGAGTAGGGTTTCTCTCCCATCTCTCGGAGATCGGGATTACCACAAATATGCGAAATATATAAATATCCGTCCTCTTTCTGTGAAGCAGCAATCAGGTCGGTCACTTCATCCATAAACTCTTCCAGCTCCTTGTCCGGGCGAATCATCAATGAATAAGCCACTCCTTCCATCACTTTATAAAGATCGGAGCTTATAAAGCGGTGAGTCTCGGGAAGGGCTGTGGAGTCTCCTGCCAGAAAGGCGGCGCAACGCCGGAAACGCTCTACCGCCGGTGCGCTCTGCTCAACGGAGAAAGGTACCGTTACGTTGATTTCCGTCTGCATCCTTTCTTTCCAGAACCCATCGGTCAAAGTCACCTGATTAAAGGGAACGGGTGTTATTGTCTGCTGTCCCTCTTCCGAACAGGCTGTCGTAAGGAGAAGCAGAAATAGCCCTGTTAGTACATGTTTCATTCTAATTTGTTTTTAAAAGTTTCACTTGGGTATGTTTGTCCGTAACGGGCACCTCTATATAATAAGGATGATGTGTATTACCCGCCTCAATGTGGAATGTCGTTATCATTTTGTGATCGGTCATGACAGTATATTTACCTTCCGGCATTCCTTCGGTCCGGATGGTTGTGTTGTGACGTTTGCCGGAACGGTTTTCGATGAAGAAGCTCAGTTCTTCGGCTGCCCCTTTGAGGGTGACGGGATGATCTTTCCGGAATCCGTCCTGCATCAATTCGATGGAGAAACGGACAGGAGTCATGATACGTATCTGTCGGCGTACTCCGTCAAGGGGAGTGATACTCACGGTTCCGTTCTTATCCGTCCGGACATTCGCTCCGTAGCCGATCAGCCCGAAGTCGGGATCATCCACCAGATAGACTCCCGAACCGTGGATGCCTCCGGTAAGCCCGTGGTCTATTTCACCATCAAACCGCCAGGGAGAACGCCCCACTTTGATATAGTTCATATAAGTGCGTGAGTTCTGGTAGGGTGAGAAGGCCCAGCCGACAGCACCATCGTTCCGCTCTCCCTTATACCAATAGCCAAAGCCAGTCTCCTTCGTACCGGTATTCATCAGTGCCCATGAAGCCAGTAAAGAGTTATATCCGTAATTGATGTATCTGTCCGGCCGGTCGGAGAACCGATAGGCATAATCGAGCAATGCCACACCTCCCATTTGGGTCATATAGTCGAGGTTTACGTATTGTCCGCTCCACGCTGTGCCCAGATTGGCATATCCCGGCTCAAACAATCCGCGCAGCGCAAGGTTCCCATCCAGCTGGTTCTGCATGAAACGGTCGATCATCGCAGTATCGAACGAAGTATACGAATACCACTTCTTGAGGTTCTTGTCGTACCAGAACTGCTCTTCCGGCTCGATAGGATTCAACTTCGCATACTCTGCCACGTAATAGGAAGACTCAAAGGCTGTACGGTCGACAAACATCTCGGAGCCAAAGGGCCAGGGATCTTCGTAAACCATATAAGTCACTTTTTTCTCCCACTCACGACGCAGCTTGGCCGCATCCTTCTCTCTCCCTTTCTGCTCAAGGGCACGGATGATGTCGAGCAGATAGCGCTCGTGAAAGTTGCCTTGTTTATAAGCCCAGTCCGTCCAGCCATGAAATGCCCATTGCTTGCCCATCAAAATGTTATAGGGCACTTCAAAATAGGCTATTGCCGTCCGGTAGGCGCGTTCCAGATAACCATCGGCATCAAGGTAGGAAACCATCTCGGGATTATCCTCCGCTATCCGGTAAAGGTTATAATAAATAGCAAAGTGAGTGGTATAGTCGAAGGTCCGCCACATGCGTCCCTTGCCCGAACCGCCATCTTCGTATCCACCATATTTCCCGCTACGGTTCTGATACCAGTTTTCGCTGCCGTAAATGCCGTACGGATAAGGATATTCCCGGTCTGTGCGTTGCAGCTTGCCCCATACGAAGTTTTCTTCGTAGTATTCCAGAGAGGCGATTTCTTCCCGGTCAGGATAGATGACATTCTTTTCACTCACATAGACCGGCTTGCTGTTGGACGGGTCGTCCGAACCACCCACCATGAACTCTTCCCGCAAGTCTCCCAGGTGGTCGGGCGAAAGCAACTCGGCTTTCTCCATATCCCAAAGGCTATAAAGCCCATTGTACCACTTGGAAGGGTCGCGATGCTGCTGCCGTCCGACAATGAAACGTGCCCGCTTTTTAATCAGGGTCTCCAGGGGTTCCGTCACAAAGAAGTCGAGGAAACAGACCCGATCTTCTCCGTAACGTACCGTTATCAGGTTCTCTCCCAAACGGGAGAAACGAAACTTATACAGATATGTATCTCCTGCCTTCTGTCCAAGGCTGGTGATCTGCATCTCCGCAGGATATTCCGCTGTCAATCCGATAACAGGCAGCTTGGACCGCAAAGCGCAACAGACCTCCATCTCCGGAGTAACGACCATGCCGGGGGCAACCTTTACAACCACCCCTTGCTTATCATAAATTTTCGTCTGTATCTCCTCGTGATTTCCGGCAAGCGTGAAGTTGAAACCGGTAACGTAGTGTCCGTAAGGCTGTACAGTCTTTGAGGTAGACGGCAATCTCCAGGTATCATCGGTACGGTCCACAGCATGGGTGGAATGCAGATAATATTTGCCGTCCGCTGTGGCATATTCAATCGAAGTTCCCTTCCGCATGGTCATCAGCAGGATGTCACCCTGCCCAGTCAGCGGAATCCAGTAGAAAAAAGAAGCATTCCCGTTCAGAGAGAAGTGCCGGTTCAGATTCTGATGTGCCTGGATCGATTCGTCCAAAGCACCGACAGGCAAAGAGAACCACAGGTCCGTCACCGTCGCCGGATGGCGACTGCGGTTGAAAAACTCAATCTCCCAGTCCACCTCTTCACCCTTGATGGTGAAAGTCTGATAGAGGCGCACATCCGAAGGAAGCTGCCAGAATATCTGTATCTTATCGGAGGTGGCGGATAGAATCTGTGGGGAAATATCGGCCAGAGAGACTGCATAGCTTTTCCCCCCGACTTCGTAAGCCAGATTCAAATCGCCCAGATACTTCCCGTGGTCTATATAGTTGCGGACATTGTCCGCCCCCTGAAAGACAAGCGAGCTTACTCCCCTTTCGTCCGGACTGACTTTCATTTGGGGAGTTATACCCCGGAGAGAAGAAATATTCAGACAGAGAAAGAGTAAGGATGAAATATAATACTTAAGTTTCATAGGCACCATTCTTTAATTAATAAAGTAATCTACAGTAGTTGAGCATTGCTGTGCCTCATCCGTCACAGGAGGGCTATGTGGCACTTTTTACCCGCAGGTACTTCGTCCGAGTATACGGCAGTACTTCGTCCGGGTATACGGCGGTACTTCGTCCGGGGCCCTGGTGGATAAACGCTGCCATGCAGATACTCAACCACTGTTTTACATTCGGCAGAGAAGCATCACGGCTGCACTGAAATTTTAACACTGCTAAGTGCTCTCTTATGACTGTAGTCATCCAGCGAATTACTCCGCTCTTCACTATAATCGATCCCCTTATAGTCTTTGTCACCCACATTGGTGGCAACGGCCGTAATGGTAAAATCGCCGGCTCCGGTGTAAATGTACTTATAAGTTTTCTGAATTCCTCCGGTAGTGTATACAGAACCCAGCGAAACGCCCGTGTTCCAAGGTTCGTACTCGTCGGTCCCCATCTCTATGAAAGAGAGATAGACATCGCCCTGGAAACCCTTATACTTCGTATAGTCGGCTTCATGAACCGGAAGTCCGGTAGCAGGATCGAGTTCACATTCATACGATTCCAATACTCCATCCCCATCCAGATCGTACTTATAAGGCGAATCGTCCGCTGCCGCAAAGGTGGAACGGCCGTTGACGTACATGTCCACCTGGCGGAGAATGATCTTTTCACCATGATCCAGGAAGGGTTGCAGGTACGTATCCCGATTGTACATATCACCCAGTTTATAAAATCCTTCGGTAGGACGACGTGAAAGCGGATCGTTGGTTTGGAATGCGCCGTACGAACGCTCATCCTGCATCGTATAGTACTTGTATCCGGCACTATATCCGCCAAAGTCCTCCAACTGCTCGGTGTGCAGGCCGAAGTAAGCAGCCACCCACGCATCATTAGAATACTTACGAATCGCACGGTCGGCATCACACGCCACAAAGCGGCTTTCGATAATCGTATTACCCGGCTGGTTGGCCAGTCCGCCAAAGATGTGGATATCCGGTTTCATCCGTATGCCCGAAGGGATACGCCGGTCGGTCACCGTAAACTTCAGCTGATTGGTCCCTATGTAGCTCATCTCCATCAAAGCCTCCGGAAAGTCCCCTTTCTTGTAGGGGACCAACTGGATATTGTCAATGGCACCGAAGAACTCAAAATCCTTCTTCACCTCTTCGATGGACTGATAGTCTTTAAAGTATTTATAAAACAGGGTCTTTTCCCCATTTTTGGCATAAGAAACCCGGTAACACTCTTCATAGAAGCTGTCCCAATCGTGCTCCATAATGGCTTTAACGCGCGAACGTTCGAACTTCTTGCCTTCATCACCTGTAAAAAGCGTCAGGTACTGGGCATCGGTATTGATGGTCACCGTCACCTCTTCGCCTACTTTCGGATTCTGGGGTGATACGGAGATGCTGACAGACGGTGTCTCTACGTCTGCACCAAATTTCTCGCAGGAAACCAGCGAAGTGGCTGCCACAGCAAGCAGCCCTATAATCAGTTTATTTGTTTTCATATCCATTCGTATTTAGTATTAGAAATATCCCGGATTCTGTTTCATCTCTGGGAAGAACGATAACTCGGTAAACGGTATCGGCATCAGCACCCGGTATACCTTCTCTTCGTTGAAAAGATGCCAGAGGTACTCTCCACGCGCCGGATCACCAAACGGATCAAAGAACTGCAGAGGATCACGATAACGGCAGATATCGGCCAAGTCGACCATCGACACATCCGGGAAACGGGCTACATCGAGCCACCCGCAATCATCCTCGGCTGCCAGTTCGCGCAGACGTTCATACATCAGCTCCTTCAATGCATTGGCCGGACTGATATTCGTAGGAATCATCATAACCGAACCCGGTTGGTAAGTATAAGGAGCATCTCCCTGAGAGACAAACATATCTTTGATGGAACCCTGATGGCAAGCACGGTCACGGATGATGTTCATCGTTTTCACTCCTTCCGAAGCATGACCCTGCATAATCTGGGCTTCTGCTTTCAGTAAGTAAACCTCAGCCAGACGTAAAACAGGATAGTCCACACCACCGTAATTGATATCAAAAGTAGAGCTCAGCTCACTCGGATTCAGGTTACGGAACTTACCCAACTGCCACCAGTTACAGTTCCAGAGGTTGGGCTTGTTCTGCCCGTTCGTCTCGTTCTTCCACCAAGCCCGTTCGTGACTCTCAAGAGCCACATCCATGACTTTAAGCTGCTCTTCGGTATAATCGTTTACTTTACCCGGTTCGATGTAGAACTCAGGGCCCAGTTCGCGTCCGGCAGGTTCGAATACCCACAAGCCGACCGGAGCACCACCACTGTTAGGACCGGTCACCCAGCCTTTCACCGAACTCCACATGCGACGGGTAACATCTCCCGTTATGGAGTATTTCCCGGTACGGTCATAAAGATTCTGCAAATCATAAGGAGTTGTTCCCGGTTTCGGACTCTCGGCATTGAAGCGGTCCACCTGTCCGTAATCCATACACACGTCCTTGAAACTGTAGTTATGTTCCCACATCGGTATGTCATATAGCAGCGTCAGCCACGAGGTCAGGTTTCTTCCGCCGGTAGCACCGTACTTGCCTTCACCGGCAAAGCCCATCGGTATCTTGTTTCCGGTGCCCACCCCTTCTTCTGCCAGCACGCTGAACATAATCTCGTTGTTGCGTTTGGTAAATACAGCGGGGAAGTACTCTTCCAGCTCATAAGTTCCGTATATACCGGCAATAATATCGTCACACAACTTCACGGCATCGGCATATAACGTCGTTTTATCCACATCGCCAGCCGTCGTTTCATTGATCTTATCCCCATACATTTCCGCACGGCGGATATAAGAAGCATGGAATATCTTCATCTTTGCCAGCATACCTGCCACGGCTCCCTTCGTCACACGGCCGTAAGCAATGCCCGAACGGTTATCCAGACACTTATCCAGTGCATAAGCCATCTCGTCATAAAGAAACTTGAACATCTCCTGCCGGGTTGCCCGTGGCACATAAGCCGGTTTCGGTCCGGTAGGCTCTGTGACCAGGGGCACACCACCGTAATAGCGGTACAAAGTAAAGTAAGCATAAGCCCGGAGGAAACGCACCTCGCCCATCAACATCTCGGTAGCCGATCCGGTGATGGTGGCCTTGTCCAATGCAGAATGTCCGGCGTTCTCGTCAATCACTCCTTTGTTAGCTTCCAGTCTTTCAAGTATCAGGTTCGCCTGCGCGATATATGAATAATGCTTTGACCATAAGTTCAGCACACTACCCGAGGTAGATGTCAGGTCGAACGGACCTTCATTCATCAGCGAAGGCATCATAAACCGGTCACTGGTCATAATTCCATCGTTCACATGCCCGGCATTGGCATAGAGTATAGCAACATTACGCAAAGCAGCGTCATATGAGGTATAGAAAGTCTCAGACGGAAGTTCTGTTTTCGGTAACTGGTCGAAATACCCCTCACACGACACTAAGGCGCAAGAGGTTAAAAGGGCTAATAATATTTTCTTCATGGCAGTACCTGTTAATATTTGAAATTAAGTGAGAATATATGAGAGCGGGCATACGGATAGGCCGAAATGTCGACTCCCGGAAGAATACGGTTGTTCACAGAGCTACCGCTACGTACCTCGGGGTCATATCCCGAATAGTTCGTAAGACAGAAAACGTTGTTAATCGTATACGTCAGAGCCAGATCTTTAATCTTCCAAGCCTTCAATACGTTCTTCGGTAAACGGAAGGTAACAGCCAGGTTGTTCATCTTCAGGAACGAACCGTCTTCCACCATCTCCGAGTTGGAAGCAGCCCACATATATCCTGACCAGTCAATGGCACCGGGACCTGTAAAAGTACCGGTAGGATTGTTCGCAAACCAGGCATCTTTATAATACACAGCCGATTTATTGCGGATATCCCCGTTGTTCATCAGGTTGTATACATTACCATTGATAATATCATTTCCGTATGACCAACTGAAGTCCATAGCCAGTTCAATGAACTTCCAGCGCAGACGAGTGTTCAAACCACCGATAAACACCGGATTCACGTCTCCGATCACAACACGATCACTCATATCCACTTTTCCGTCTCCATTGGTATCGGCAAAGGATGGGAAACCGTAAGGCATCTCTCTCTCGGTAGCATACCACCAAGGAGAATCGGCACTGCCTATACCGTTATAATCAGAATGCCAGTTGCTGCGGATGCCTTCCATCTGCAAACCATAGAAGAGTCCGAGAGGATATCCTTTTTTAATCAGAACATTCTCCGAACCGGAAGCCGAACCTACGGGGCGTCCTTCGAGCATCTGTGTTTCAGTACCTAAGCTAAGCACCTTGGACTGATTGGAGCTAAAGTTCACCGTAGCATTCCAGGTAAAGTCCTTTTTATCAATAAGCACACCGCCTACACTGATCTCAAATCCGCGGTTACGCACCGAACCAATGTTACGGGTCACCTTCCCGAAACCGGAAGTACGTGGCAGATTCTGTTCGAGCAGCATATCACGGGTAGTCTTTGTATAGAGGTCCAATGAAACATTCAGGCGGTTATTGAACATATCCAGGTCGAGACCACCGTTAAACTCTTCCGTCACCTCCCAACTGATCTCCGGGTTCGCCATACGGCTGGTATACAAAGCCGGGATAGCTCCGTCACCAAAGATGGCCTGACGCTGGCTGGAAGACAATGTCTGTGCATAAGCATAAGGAGCAATCTGGTCGTTACCCACCTGACCATAGCTGAAACGTAGCTTCAGGTTGCTTACGTTCTTCTCCAGCCAAGGCACATTCTTGAAGAATTCTTCTTCTGAAACCCTCCAACCCAGCGCACCGGATGGAAAGAATCCCCAACGGTTATCGGGACTGAATTTAGAAGAACCGTCAGCACGCATGGAAGCTTTCAGCAAGTAACGGCCTTTATAAGAATAGTTGGCCATAAACACTCCCGAGAGCATGGCTATCTTTTCGTAAGATACACCGGGAGACTTCACATGGTTACCACTTTTTGCATCATAAATACCTTCCCACCCCAAATCGGTATTGAACTGGGAATATTCCTGATTAAAGGTTTCATACTTATTGGTATTGGCCTCATACACGGCATTCACCGAAAGACTGTGTACCTTGTTGAATACTTTATTGAATCCGGCCTGTATCACTCCACGCATATTTAATCCGCTTTGTGTAGCATACGTAGCCAAGCCATTATTATCATAACCGCGCTGGATGGTCTTCGGAACAAATTCTTTGACTTCCCCTTTAGGAATACGAACGCCAATACCTCCTTTTACAAACCAGTTATCATTAATGTTATATACCAATTCTGCCTGACCGAAGAAAGTATTATTTTTATTATTGTAATCAATGTCTTTCAGCTTCCGATAAGGATTATCCATTTTACCTGTATAGTACAGGTTGTCATCTATCTCCTGGAAAGTCCACTCTTTGGGAACAAGCGGAGAGAAAGTCTGTATTTCATTGAAAATGTTTCCTTCTGTCCAGAAAGCACCGCTACGAATATTGTGCTCATACGAGATATTCGTGTTCAAAGTCAGTTGTGGAAGCAGTTTGATGCTGTTATTCGTCTGGAAATAGAATCGCTTAAACCCGGTATTGATTGCGATACCGTCTTCGTTCATCAACGAGAAAATGGTAGAGTTCTGTATCCGTTCGGTTCCGCCTCTGTAAGACACTTCATAATTCTGCTTGGTACCATTCTGCAAACAGAGATCCGGATAGAACTGGAAACGGGAAGGATTGGTATTCCATACCTGATCTTTATACTCCTGGTAGAAATCGGCATTCTGCCAGCGTCCGCTCATAATCATATCACGCATATATGCACGCATGTAATCTTCGGCACCCAGCATCGGGATTGAATTTGCCAGTTTACTGATACCATAAGTAGCTTTTACGGAAATCTCACTCATACCGGCCGCACCTTTCTTGGTAGTAATCAGCACAACACCATTGGCACCCTGCGCCCCATAAATGGCAGTAGACGATACATCTTTCAAGATAGAGATACTCTCGATGGCATCGGGAGAGATAGTTGCTAAAGGACTTTCCAGCGGATCGTCCGAGATAGGAAGCGGGAAACCGTCGATGACATACAAAGGCGAGCTGCCTGCCGTAATAGAACTGGCTCCACGAATCTTAATCGTGATTCCGCCACCCGGCGCACCATCATTGTTCATTACCTGTACACCGGATATTTTGCCTTTCAAGGCTTGTTCCAGACTTAACGGATTGGTTTGCATAAACTGGTCGGAGCTCAAACTGGATACAGATCCGGTTAAGTCTACTTTACGCTGAGTCTGATAACCAGTCACCACCACTTCATCAATCAGCACTCCCGAATCCATCAGTACATCTATTCGATTCTGACTGCCTACGGTTTTCTCAACCGTATTCATGCCGATCATCGAAAAAACAAGTACTTGTCCCGGAGATACGTTTTTAATCGTATACTCTCCGTTTTCATTAGTAATCACCCCGTTGTGTGTCCCTTTCACTTGTACAGTGGCTCCAATAACAGTTTCATTACTGCCTTTCTCTCTCACTGTACCCGAAATGCTCTTTGTGTTTTGAGCAAATCCACCTGCAGACACCAGCACAAACATGCATATTAAGAAGACGGCTTTTATCCTGCCTTCGGTATCTGCTCTAAGGTTGTTCAGATCTTTTAGATTCATAATATTAGTAATTTAGTCATTAAAAAGGATTCATACATTTTTAGTTTCTTTGTCAAGTCCCGAAGCCGGATCAGGACGAGTCCATTTTGTGTGGTTCCATACTCAGTTGTTTTTGCATTCGTATTTTACTGTTTTGTTGTTTCAGCAAAAGTAGGCGAAAAGAGACCCGAACCATAGAACAATAAATTATTCACTGATACTCATATTCATATTTACACCAAACATTACCATAGTGAATATAAATATCAGTTTGTGACCATAAGTGCCTTTCTGATTCGTTTTTATTTCAGACTTTTGTGTTGTACGTAATTAAGAGACGAATGAAAAAGAGCTTTTTTACCCTGATTTTATTTATTTCTTCTGTTATACTAAATGCACAACAGAATGAACTTATGTTCCACTCTCTGGGCAGTCAACACGGACTTACATATAGTGCCGTACGCGATATTGTGCAGGATTCGAAAGGATATATTTGGATTGCAACCCTCAAAGGACTGAACAGGTATGACGGATACAACATTAAACAATACTACAAGTCGGATGACGGACTTTCTTCAAACTGCATCGAGAAACTGCTTCTGCTTGGAAAAGATACTCTATTGATGGGAACTAATGAGGGGTTGTGCTTATACGATATGATGAAAGAGAAGTTCACCACTATTGTTCCGCAAACCAAGACCCCACTATATGTGCTGGACATGGTCTACGACGGACGTTCAGTCTTCATCGCATCAGATTCCGGACTCTATACGTATAATAAAGTAGAGCAAAGCATGGCACTGCTCTACAAAGGATTGATTATAAAAGTAACACTGGATATTAACGGAAATGTATGGGCTGTCGGTCCGAATACGATTTATTGTTTCCGCCCCAACGGACAAATGACCCGGAAAATCACAGCGGCAGAAGTCTCTTCCGACTATCCTGTCGAATTCACTTCCATCTACAAAGATTCTCAGGGCACTCTATGGCTGGGAACTACCGAAAACGGGTTGTACCGATATAATAAGAATTATAACCAGTTCGTTTCAGTGGAGTTCTCTTCACAAGACAGAAAAGACATGCGCTATATCCGCTGCATTCAGGAAGATATGCGGGGAAATCTATGGATCGGAACCGAAAACGGACTTTTCATCTACGACTACACGGACAACAGTTACGTACAATACCGCCAGCATGCGAAAGATGTCCAGTCCGGACTGACCGATAATGCAATCTACACCATTTATAAAAGTCGTGGAGATATTATGTGGATCGGTACATTCTTTGGAGGTATCAACTATACCAGCCTGACTGAAAACAACTTCCACTACCTGATAGCAGATAATGGGAAACAATACCTAAAAGGAAAAGCGATCAGTAACATCATCAAAGATAAAAAGGGAGCGTTGTGGTTTGCTTCCGAAGATCACGGAATCTCCATTCTTTATCCGGACGGTCACATCAGGTACCTAAACAAATCGACCCATCCATCGCTAAACGGAGACAACGTACACGCATTAGCCGAAGATTACTCCGGCAATATATGGATTGGCAATTTTGTCGACGGCCTACAAAAGGTGGATTTGGAAAGGGGATATATCCGCTCATATAAAAATTTGGCAGGAAGAGATACGGGGTTATCCAATAATTCAATCTATAAGCTCTATGTTCACAACCCCGATACTATGTTCATAGGCACAAGCCAGGGAGTCAATATCTATCATTTTCAGACAGATTCATTCACCCCCTTTCTTCCGGATGTATTCCGACTTATACGCATTGACGATATCATACGTGATAAAAAGGATAATATCTGGTTTTCTGCACACTTCAACGGCATCTTCCGGTATCATATTCCTACCCATAGCATCCACCGATACCAGAAAGGAGCGACAGGTTGTAAAACTATGACCAGCGATAACATCTATTGCAGCTTTATCGATTCGAAAGGAAATGTCTGGTTTGGCACCAGTAATGGAGGACTGATGAAATATGATGCAAATGCAGACAGTATACAGGTTTTCGGGAAAAAGAACGAACTCCGGCAGAGAGACATCTATTCCATACAGGAAGACAGTTTCGGCTATCTATGGATGAGTACGGACAACGGTATTTTCTCATTTAATCCGGAAAGTCAGAGTTTTGCCCACTACAAGGTATCCGACAATCTGATTTCGAATCAGTTTAATACCTGTCCGGGTTATAAAGATCCAAACGGTACTCTCTACTTCGGAAGTATCAATGGTGTATGCTTTTTCCGACCGGAAGGACTGAACCATAACAACCCTACAAACGATATCCACCTGACTTTCTCAGACTTCAAGGTTTTCAATAAGCATGTGCAGCCGTCACCGGATGGTATCCTGCAAAGCAATATCGACAGTACGTCCCTTATCCGCTTACCTCACGGTATGAATACCCTGACTTTTGACTTCCTGGTAATCAACTACAATGAAAACTGTCAGTCACAACTTTCTTGTGAATATTATCTAGAGGGTATGGAGACCGAGTGGAACACAACACAACAAATCCCACAATCAGTCACTTATACCAACCTCGATCCCGGAACTTATAAATTCCATGTACGGGTTATCGGGAAAAACGGAGTTGTATTCGACCGCCGTGAAATCACTGTAAACATCCTTCCTCACTTTCTATTGAGTGGCTTCATGATCACCATTTACTCTTTAATCGGGCTCCTGATCGGCTTTATAATTGTCCGTTTCTACCGCATTCGCATGCGTGATAAAATGGATATACGCATCGAACGCATGGAAAAGAACAACCTGCGCGAACTAAACAAGCATAAGCTAAATTTCTTCACTTATATCACCCACGAATTTAAGACTCCTTTGTCTATACTGATGGCCGTATTCGAAGATATATCAATCAGCCGGAACAACACAATCACCGGAGAAGAAATGAAAATAATCAATCGGAACATCCAACGCCTTCAGTTTCTTATCAATCAGCTTCTGGAGTTTCGTTCCGTAGAAACCGATCACGCCCGTATAGAATATGTGAAAGGAGACATCATGACATACGGACGTAGTATCTTCGAATTGTTCATCCCTGTCTTCAGACAAAAACAGGTTGTCTTTCAATATACAACCTCAACAGATTCCTACTATACGGTCTTCGACAGAGACAAGATTGAAAAAATCATCAGCAATCTGCTCAGCAATGCCTTCAAACATTCTGATCCTCAGAGTGAAATAAACTTTAGGATTGATGTGGATAAGAATGCCGGACAACTGATTCTTTCTTGCCACAACAGCAGCTCTTATATTCATCCGGAACAACGAGAGGCTGTCATGCAACCTTTCCACAAAACCGATTCGTCTGATCAGAAATATTCTAATACAGGTATCGGTCTGGCTTTGGTGAATGGATTAGTTCAACTACTTTCAGGCACGGTTGAGATAGAAAGCCATCAAAATAGTGGCACGACCTTCAAAGTAAGATTGCCTCTGGTAGAAGACTCCAAAGATATGATCGTTCCCGATGAAACGCTGGATATCGTCAATTCCCCCGACGTAGTAGCAGACACCGTATACCTACTCAATAACTCCGGGTTAAAAGAAGATATGAATGCCGCAAATACAGAAAAGAAAATGACTGTACTTCTAGTAGAAGATAATCCGGATATCAACAACATATTAAAAAGTAAATTACTACGTTTATATAAAGTGAAAACAGCTTATAACGGGCAGGAAGCAGTCGAATTGCTGAAAACACACATTATCGACATCATTATCAGTGACATCATGATGCCTTATATGGACGGATATGAATTGAGCAGGTATATTAAAACCTCTCGGGAGTATTCTCACATTCCGGTCATTCTTATCACTTCTCAACCTTCGAAAGAGAACGAGCTGCAGGGATTATCGGCAGGAGCAGATGCCTATATTGAAAAGCCTTTCACTTTTGATGAACTGAACCTCAGAATCACCAATTTACTCAAAGCTAAAAGTAATATCCGCGAACATTATCACGATATGAAAATATTCGAACTCAACGAAGAACTTAACAACAAAGACGAAGAGTTTATCAAATCGTTGACCCAATTCGTCATCGAACATATCGAAGAACCGGAATTGAGTGTCGATCAATTGACTGCACACATGAACATCAGCCGAACCCAACTATACAATAAGCTGAAGAAACTGTTAAATCTGAGTGCCACCGAATTTATAAATAAAATCAAGATCGATGTTGCCAAAGTAAAGATTATAAAAACCAATCTGACTATCGCCGAAATCTCATGGCAGCTTGGATTCAATAATCCCAGCTACTTCAGCAAAACATTTAAGCGTTTCTGTGGAGTGACACCCAATGAATTCAAGAACGGCAAAGGTCAGTAAACAGACCGGTTCATCACCCATTCGGAAAAATACATTCTAAAAGTGGTCGGATACATTCGTTTTTTGTAAATGCCGGATAATAGCCTCTACTCCCATAAACATTACCCATATGAATAATAAGAGCTATTAATATTCTGTATTTTAACACGAATACATGCTCAACAACATACATACCAGTTCGTACCTGTTCAAAATATTATGTATATATTTGCCATTGTTAATCCAAACACAATGAAAACAGGAACAATATTCAGCATAGAGGAGTTTGCCATCCACGATGGACCGGGAATCCGAACAACGATATTCTTAAAAGGATGTCCTTTACACTGTGCATGGTGCCATAACCCCGAGGGCATCTCACCACAACCACAATACATGATTAAGAAAGGAGTCAAAAGCATTTGTGGATATCAGATAACTGTAGAAGAACTGATTGCCATAATTGAAAAGAACCGGGATATCTATAGGCTTAACCGGGGAGGAATAACACTAACAGGAGGAGAGCCTTTGTTTCAACCGGATTTCATCACCGAATTGCTCGAACAACTTCCGGATATACATACTGCTATCGAAACAAGCGGATATGCAAACACTCATACTTTCAGCAAAGTTATTTCCTTGGCAAATCTGATCCTGTTCGACATCAAACACACAGATCCGGAGATGCATCGAAAATATACAGGTGTAGATAATACGATCATACTAAAAAACCTTACCGTACTTTGCGATTCAGGGCAGGATTTCATCCTTCGGATACCACTGATTCCAGGTGTCAACGATACCCGGGAAAATATGACAGCCATTTTCGAAAGAATCAAAAATGCCCAAAACCTGATACGCGTCGAGATCCTCAGATATCACCGGACAGCAGGTGCCAAATACGCAATGATCGGAGAAAAGTATCACCCTCCGTTCGATACCGGAAAAACACCACAAATCTATAATGTATTCGAAGAAAATAATATCAAAAATCTAATTGTATGAACGAAAGAATTAACTATCTAAAAACGTATATTTTAGATAAACAACACCACTCACAAAGAAGAACACTACAGAGCGTAGGACTTGATAAATTGAGTACGTCCTATGCTCTACAAGGTTTATCTCCTGTAGAACGCGCCACAGCTTGCTTTGCTGCCTCAATGGATGCCGAAACTCCGGTTATACTTCCGGGTGAAAGAATCGTTTTTACCCGCACCCTCACCCAAATACCGGATCCCTATACCCCGGAAGAATGGAATGAAATCAAAAGCAAACATTATATCCATGAAAAAGGTACGGTATGTAACATCTCTCCTAATTATGCTTACACAATCCGACATGGGTTGGAAGCACGGAAACAAGAGATTCGGAAACGTCAGGAAACACCCTCATTAAATGAAAGAGAAAGAACATTCCTGCAAGCAATGTATCAAAGCATCATATCCATACAAAATTTAATTGAAAAATACGAGCAATATGCATTATCCATTAACGAGACAGAAACAGCATATACTTTGCACACCGTCAAAACAGAAGGAGCCCAAAATTTCAGACAGGCCCTACAACTTTTGAGGATTCTCCATTTCTCCATTTGGGAAGCAGGTAACTATCACAACACACTCGGTCGTTTCGACCAATATATGTATCCTTTCTATCAAAAAGACCTGGAAAATGGAACACTTACCAAAGAGGAAGCATTTGACTTACTTGAAGAATTTTTCCTGGTATGCAACAAAGACAGTGACCTGTATCCGGGTATGCAGCAAGGCGACAACGGTCAGAGCTTAGTATTGGGAGGACGCAACGCAAACGGTGAATACTTGTTCAACGACCTGTCACGCATGTGTTTGCAAGCAAGTTACGAATTGAAGCTGATTGATCCCAAAATCAACATTCGTGTAGACCAAGGTACTCCCAACGAGATATTCACTTTAGGTTCCCGCCTGACAAAAATAGGGCTGGGCTTTCCACAATACAGCAATGACGACGTCATCATTCCGGGACTTATCCGCAAAGGATATTCGAAAGAGGACGCATACAACTATGTCGTGGCTGCCTGCTGGGAGTTCATCATCCCCGGTAAAGCCATGGATATTCCCAATATAGACGCTGTTTCTTTAATAGGATGTGTAGACCGATGCATTGAAAAGCTCAACACTTGCCCGGATTATCCATCTTTTTATACACTGGTTGAACAGGAAATACAAAAAGAAGTCGATACAATCTGCGAAAAACACCGGAATCTCTACATTATCCCTTCTCCTATGATGTCTTTGCTTATGGATGGCACCATCGAAAGAGCCAAAGATATTTCAGAAGGATCTTACTATAATAACTATGGCATTCACGGGACCGGCATTGCAACTGCCACCGACGCCCTTGCTGCTCTGAAAAAATACTATTTTGAAGAACAGAACATAGATTATATCACTCTGCTTACTGCTATAAGAAACAACTTCCAAGGCTATGAAGAGTTACAGAAAAAGCTAAGAGAAGAAGCTCCCAAAATGGGACAGGATAATGATTATGCCGACCTGATAGCCGGAGCTCTACTCGACTCTTTCGATCAGTCGTTAGCCGATAAACGAAATGAACGCGGAGGAGTTTATCGGGCAGGTACCGGAACAGCCATGTACTACATTTTTCATTCCAATCAATTGCGTGCTACTCCCGATGGACGTAACGATGGTGAAATGATCCCGGCAAATTATTCCCCCAGCCTGTTTCTCAAGCAAAAAGGACCGATATCTGTTATTAAATCATTTACCAAGCAGCACCTGAATCGTGTTGTCAATGGCGGCCCCCTCACCCTGGAATTCGACCAGTCTGTATTCAGCAACGACGAAACCATTGAAAAATTGGGTATGCTTGTGAAAACCTATGTTGTCCTTGGTGGTCACCAGCTACAGTTAAATACAGTCAGCCGGGAGAAACTGCTACATGCCCGTAAACACCCCGAACAACACAAGAACCTGATTGTCCGGGTATGGGGATGGAGCGGATACTTTGTAGAGTTAGACGAATGTTACCAGAATCATGTTATTAACCGGATCGAATTCGGTCTATAAAACATCTGCATTATGAAAAATACAGTAAAGAATTTCATGTTTTACATTGCCTTCGTGGCATCCCTGGGAGGATTACTTTTTGGATTCGATACCGCAGTAATATCCGGAGCCGAAAAATCCATCCAAACAGTATATGGCCTATCCGATTTCAGCCATGGTTTTACCATTGCCATCGCTTTAATCGGTACTATCATCGGAGCTTTCATCTGTAGTAAACCCGTAGAGAAATACGGACGCCTGAAAGCACTAAAAATAATTGCTTTCCTCTATTTTGTTTCTGCCGTGGGCAGTGCTGCCATCATCGACTGGTATTCCTTTTTATTTTTCCGCTTTGCCGGTGGACTGGCCGTAGGAGCCTCATCCGTAGTCGGTCCCATGTACATTGCCGAAATATCTCCTTCACGCTGGCGTGGACGTTTTGTCGCATTCTTCCAGTTCAATATTGTCCTGGGTATTGTACTTGCCTACTTCTCCAACTATTGGATACATGGCATTGCACACGACTGGCAATGGATGTTGGGAGTCGAAGCCATTCCCGCCATTGTGTTTGCACTCCTACTATACACCGTACCGGAGAGCCCTCGTTGGCTGGTAAAGCAAAACAAGGAAACCGAAGCCCGTCGCATCATAAAAGAAGTCAGTAATGCGGATATTGAACAAAAAGTACATGAAATCAGAGAATCTCTGGTAGCGACAGGAAACTGTGGCGAAAAGCTCTTCCAACGCAAATACCGTAAACCAATCCTCTATGCTTTCCTTATTGCTACCTTTAACCAGTTATCTGGAATCAACGCTATCCTTTACTACGCTCCCAGAATTTTTGAGATGTCAGGTGTATTTACTGACTCTGCCATGATGCAATCTATAGTAATCGGGCTGACAAACCTCACATTTACCATGATCGGAATGATTCTGATAGATCAGGTAGGACGAAAAAAGCTACTCTACATCGGTTCTATCGGTATGGCTATTTCTTTGGCATTAGTAGCTAAAGGATTCTGTCAGGATACTTTCTCAGGTTACTATATGCTTGCCTGTCTGATGGGATTTATCGCATTCTTTGCTATTTCACTGGGTGCGGTTATTTGGGTTTTAATCTCTGAAGTTTTCCCCAATAGTATCCGGTCTAAGGGGCAAGTGCTGGGTAGCATGACACACTGGGTATGGTCCGCCCTGCTTTCTTGGATGTTTCCTGTCTTCATCCGTACAGGAGGTACTTTCATTTTCAGTTTCTTTGCCATTATGATGTTCTTAAGCTTTTTCTTTGCCCTCAGACTTCCAGAAACAAAGAACAAATCCCTGGAACAAATACAAAAAGAACTGACCAATTAACCATTTGCGAATAATAAACTAAAAACATGAATCGTATGAAAACTAAACTCATCATTTTATTAATACTCACTGCCATGATACACACAAACACAGTACAAGCTCAACATTCACAATTGAAAAAAGCCGACTTTCAGCAAGTAATCGACGGGAAACAAACCGATCTCTACTTTCTGAGAAACAAAAACGGAATCGAGATTGCCATTACCAATTTCGGAGGACGAGTCGTTGAGTTCTGGGCCCCGGATAAAAACGGTCATTTTGAGGATATTGTCCTCGGACACGACCATGTGGACAAATACCTCCACTACAAAGGTGAAAGGTTTCTGGGAGCCACTATCGGACGATATGGTAACCGAATCAGGAAAGGAAAATTCACTCTGAACGGAAAAGCCTACCAACTGCCAATCAATGATATTCCCAACAGTCTTCATGGTGGATTCAAAGGATTCGACATGGTAGTATGGGATGTTGAACAGCCGGATAGTCAAACTTTACAACTTACCTATCTGTCTAAAGACGGAGAAGAGGGATACCCGGGAAATTTACAAGTATCCATGAGTTACCAACTGACGGATAAAAACGAATTTATCATCATTCACCAAGCTCGCACAGACAAAGAAACGATTATCAACCTCACCCACCACTCCTTTTTCAATCTACACGGAGCAGGCAACAAAGATATCAACGATCACATACTCATGATCAATGCAGATAAGTTTACTCCTGTCGATCATACCCTAATCCCTACCGGTATTCTTCAGGAAGTAGGAGGAACTCCAATGGATTTTCGCCATCCTACAGCCATTGGAAAACGTGTCAACGACTTATTTGAGCAATTAAGTTTCGGCCATGGCTACGATCATAATTGGGTACTGAACCGCAAGACCTCCGATAAGCCCGAACTGGCAGCAACCGTTTATGAACCAACATCAGGACGCTTTCTTGAGGTATGGACTACTGAACCCGGACTACAATTTTACGGTGGTAACTTTTTCGACGGCACAATGACCGGAAAGCATGGTAAAAGATACAACTACCGGGCTTCTTTGGCACTCGAAACGCAACACTATCCTGACAGTCCGAATCAACCTGCCTTCCCGTCAACAAACCTTCACCCCGGCGATACTTATAAACATATATGCATCTATAAAATCAATGTACAATGAAAATCACAACACATTTATCCGTTGCAGCGGTACTCACAGTACTGATGCAGATGGGGTGCCAGTCTCCTGCAACTGACACCCGGCAAATACTCCACCTACCGGAGTTAGACCAGGTCCGGATAGAAGATGCTTTCTGGAGTCCGAAACTTGAAACCTGGAGAAAAGTAACAGCTAATGATGTATTAGACAAATTCGAAGGAAAGTATACTCCTTTCCCCGGATGGGACGATACACGAGATGCCTTCCGGAATTTCGACCGTGTTGCCGAAGGACAGAGAGATATCAAACAACACGATGGGCCAGAATGGTATGACGGACTCGTTTACGAAAGTATCCGGGGCATTGCAGACTTCCTTGCCGGACATCCCAATAAAGAAATGGAAAAACGAATCGACGGATATATCGACCGTATTTATGCCGCTCAGCAAACAGAACCTACCGGCTATATCAACACCCACACCCAACTCATGGAAAATGACCATAGATGGGGAGATAATGGGGGGCTCCTGCGCGGACAACACGACGTATATAACGCCGGAATGCTGATCGAAGCCGGAGTACACTATTATCAGGCAACCGGAAAAACACGCTTACTTGAAATAGCAACCCGATTTGCCAACTATATGGCAGATTATATGGGACCGGAACCACGTAAAAATGTCGTTCCTGCGCATTCCGGTCCCGAAGAAGCCGTAATGACCCTCTACTGGTTGTATAAAAATGAACCGGAATTGAAAGATAAACTCTCCATACCTGTCCGTGAGTCAGATTACTACGACCTGGTCACTTTCTGGATTGAGAACAGAGGACATCACTGCGGTTATCCGCTATGGGGAACATGGGGATATCGAAAATCTGAAAAATGGATTAAAGACGCTTGCTATCACCAAACGGAATTCGGTCCCCATTCCCGTCCCTGTTGGGGGGAATATTCACAAGATTCCATCCCGGTACTTGAACAAAAAACAATCGAAGGACATGCTGTACGAGCTACCTTGATGGCAACCGGTTTAGCCGCAGCCGCACTTGAAAACCAATCTCCTCAATACATTGAAACGGCTAAACGTCTTTGGGAAAACATGGCAGGCAAACGGATGTTCATCACAGGTGGAGTCGGTGCCATCCACGAAGATGAAAAGTTCGGTCCGGACTACTTCCTGCCTACCGACGCCTATTTGGAAACCTGTGCAGCCGTAGGAGCAGGTTTCTTTAATCAACGCATGAATCAATTGACCTGTAATGCCCGCTACATGGACGAAGTGGAAAGAGTACTCTATAACAATGTACTGACAGGCGTTTCTTTGTCTGGTGATAAATACACTTATCAGAATCCCCTGAATACTGACAAACCTGACAGATGGGAATGGCATGTATGCCCCTGTTGCCCACCGATGTTTCTGAAAATCATGTCCGCCATGCCCAGTTACATCTATGCATATCAGGGAGATAATATCTATGTCAACTTATTCATAGGAAGTGAAGTACGCATACCGATCGATAAAAATAACAGTGTCCGCCTGAAACAGTTAACCTCTTATCCGTGGCACGGTGCCGTTTCCATTCAAGTCAATCCCGATAAAGCCGGTACCTTTTCTATAAAAGTGCGTATTCCCGGATGGGCACAAGGTACAGAAAACCCATATGGGCTTTACCAGTCGAACCTGAAAGCCCCCGTTAAATTGAAAGTCAACCAAAAGGATATTCTCCTGAGAATTGTCGATGGATATGCGGAAATCAGCCGGGAATGGAAAAAAGGCGATCACATCGAACTTGAATTACCGATGCAACCTCGCCTGATCACTGCGAACGAAGCAGTCAAAGACTTACGTGGACAAGTTGCGCTGGCATCAGGCCCCGTTATTTACTGCTTTGAGGATGCGGATAATCCGGAATTGCCTACACTGACACTTCAGCCACAAACGCCACTGGAGCTTTCTCACGACAACGATCTGCTTCATGGAGTCAATATCATCAAATGCCAGAGTAAAATTCCGGCAAAAGCCATCCCATATTATGCTGTAGCCAACAGAAAAGAGAGTCATAGTTACAAAGTATGGATTCCCCAGGAGTAAAGAAACAGATGATTACTACAAATTTATCTCAAATGAAAAATAATGTATCGCCATTTATACGTAAATTTGCGGAACAAGAATCATCTTAATTATAAAATATCATATGGAAAAGAAAACAATCGTGGCACGCGTAGAAGTGCTCCCCGGCAAAGAACAAGCATTTTTACAGGCAGCCGATGCTTTGATTAAAGGTACAAGGGCAGAAGAAGGCAACATTAGCTATAACCTGTATCAAAACCCCTCTCAACCTGTAGCTTTCATCTTTTACGAAGAGTACAAAGACCAGCATGCTATGGATGTACATGCAGCATCACCCCATTTCCAGACTTTTGGAGAAGCGATCAAAGGAATGTTGGCATCCGACCTGATAATTGAAACTTTCTAAATGAATATGAGGGTGCTTTAATGTACCCTCTATTAACTCATCACTCCATTTACTTAGCTACCGCCAACGTCAACACACTGATACGTATTCCGCTCACCCCTGCGAACGCAGATGCACAAGCCACAGTCGTGGCTCCGGTAGTTAACACGTCATCAACAAGCAAAACATGCTTCCCCTCAAAATGAACAGTATCACATAGCCTGAAGATTCCTTCCACATTCTCCCAACGTTCAAAAGTAGACTTACGGGTCTGAGTTTCCGTATTTTTTTCACGTATCATACACTCTGCACATAATGGAATACCCGTTACAGAAGCTATCCCACGGGCAATCCATTCACTTTGATTGTATCCTCTAAGTTTCTGTTTCTTTCTGTGCAAAGGTACAGGAATTATCATATCCACGCCATCAAAAAATTCTCCCGAAGATAGTTCTGCTGACATATAGCGTCCCATCACCTCTCCCAATTCTTTATATCCGCCATATTTCAGCATATGCAGGATGCGTCTGAAATCACTACCCTTACGATAAAAAAGAAAAGAAGAAGCTCTTTTTAGGCCAGGAATACGTCCCCAGAAAAGACACTCTACCGGATTATCTTTCCGCAAATGAAATCCGGTACGGGGTAAATTTATATTACAACAGGTGCACAAACACTCCTCCCCTCTTGACAATGGCGAACCACAGACTACGCAACAACGCGGAAACAAAAGAGACCAGAAAGAATGGAACCAGGTATTCATGATGTGTTTTTCTATTTGATCAATGTCCGAAACTACATATCCAACGGAGGAACTTCTTCCAGCAACTGCTGAAAGACAGCATGCAAAGGACCGTTAGTAGCAATTATATGATGCCCTTCTATGAAATGTTCACTTCCATAAAAGTCAGTTACTTTTCCACCCGCTTCCAATACAATCAACGCCGCAGCCGAATAATCCCATTTCCCGATAAATGCTTCTGCCCAGGCATCAAAACGTCCGGCAGCCACATAACAAAGAGCCGATGCGGCCGAACCATTCATCCGAATGCCCCCTACCACCCCATACAATTGCTTCAGCAGATATTCTGCCGTCCGTTTATACTGTTGATGATTATAGGGAAGTTCGGTTATTACAAACGCCTCTTCAATGTTCCCCACTTTCGAGACATGCAGCTCTTCTCCGTTCATCCAAGCCTTTCCACCCTTCCAGGCATAAAAACACTCATCCCTGCAAACTTCGTATACTACACCTAAAAGTAGCTCCGTACGACTCCGGAGGGCAATACTGACACAATATGGAGCATTGTCATGAATATAATTAGTTGTTCCGTCCAGCGGATCAATTACCCAGCAATATGCCTCATCTTTATAAACACCAGAACCTTCCTCGGCAATAAACCCGGCCTCGGGCAACAGAGCAGACAGTTGCCCCACTAACAGCCTCTCAGATTCCTTATCGACATATGATACATAATCATGCGCATGCTTCTCTACTACGCTCTCCCGGCTAAAGCTCTGCCGTTCTTTTCTCAGAAAATTCCCTGCTTCGGTTGCTATCCGGCGCACCTCAGTAGTAAGTTGTTGAAGTTCCAGTTCCATATTCGACTTTTAACGTATTTCGGCAAAGATAAATGATTCTTTTGAAAAAACATTGCAGCATTCAGCATATCTCTGCGTCTAAAAAACATAAAAAACTTAACTATGCAGAAATTCAGATTGACAATACTATTGATTATTTGTAGTAACGGACTTGCTTACGCACAAACGTTCAATGAAACGCCTATACTCCCCTTTATGCCACAAAAAGAAATGAAGTTCCCCAAAATCTCCGGACTTCCCGACATAAAGAGTACTCTGTCAGAAACGAATCCGGTTTTCAGCAACAGCCTGCCATTAGCCGAACAATATGAACTAAGAAAAAGATTCTCCTATCTGGATCCTGTCTTCACCAGTTATTTCAATCAAGAGCAACACCGGCTGCTCAATTCCCATTATTTCGGATATGAATTATACGGCTCCAGTTATTCACTCCGGGGAGTAGGAACTCAAAATATGGCAGGTGGCAGATTGGTATATCACCTCAACAAACAACTGACTATTCGGATAGGCGGTAATGCTTATCAATACCGTTCCAACGGGCGGATGTTCAATGACTTCACACTGAATGCGGACCTTACCTACCGCCTCAATAATTGGTTGACCGCTTATGTTTACGGACAATACAGGCTAAACTGCACTCCCAACTCCGGCGTACAAGGTTTCCCATTATCTCCACAATCTCATTACGGCGCTTTGTTCCGTATAAACCTTCTGGAAAAGAAAGAGTATGGCATCGACCTTAATCTCGGCACCGACAGAAGCTACAATGCTGCCACCCGACAATGGGAAAATACTTACAGGGTAGGTCCTGCCATACGGTTAAAATAATCGATCCAATATAGACCTGGCTATGAAGAGAGGGCTGTCCGGTACCGCCAATTTTACCGGATAGCCCATTTTATTACCTATCTGCATATAAATACCTTACATTCACCGGGAGCAAGCTTTACTATCCATCCGGTAGAAGTATCAGGAACAATTCCACCTTCCATGACATTATAAACCTTGTCCAACGACAATCCTTCCACCGTCTTTTCATTCAGCTCCACATCCACCGGACCGGATATCCGGTTCAGGCAGGCTATCGCTTTACTTCCGTCACTCAACGGCTTTACCCAGATATCATAATGATCGGCACGAATGGCACGTTCCGCCTGAATACCCAACGGATCCTGGTTGATAGCAATCAAATCTTTATTCAGAAGAATCTGCAGCGTACTGTCATTCATCTGCCGTACATCATTGCCACAGAGTAGCGGAGAAGCCATCATGCACCACAAAGCAAAATGTGACTGATACTGCTCGTTCGTACAACCTTCCGATTCATAACCGATGCTCTTACTCTTTCCGTCAATCCCCACAACAAGCATATCCGGATCATTCCATCCGGCAGGCCCCGCATATTCATTAAGCGGAGCATTTATCTCTAAAATATTCAGAACTCCACGAAGGCCGCCTTTCTGATCTGTAGACCGATTCCATAAATCACCGATATCACCGGATACACGCCAAAGATGTCCGCCCACTTTCTTTGCCCATTTCCAGGGTTCACGCTGTCCCCATTCACAAACAGAGAATACCATAGAACGTCCGGTCACCCGGAGTGCCTTCCCCATTTTTTCATATCTTTCCATCGCCTCTACCCGTCCGGCAGGCGCATTGCAGTAGTCATATTTTAAAAGATCGACACCCCAGGAAGCAAAATCCCGTGCATCCGTTTCTTCATACCCGTAACTGCCACAAACCCCACCACAGGTTTTGTCCGCGGCATCCGAATAAATTCCAAGCTTGAATCCCCGTTCATGCAAATAGTCAGCTACATATCTGATGCCCCTTGGAAACTTTGTTTTATCAACCTGGATATGTCCGTCTGCCCCTCTTTCAGGCAATTGCCAAAAGTCATCAATGTTTATATAGGCATATCCCAAGTCACGCATTCCATTCTCTACCATTGCATCCGCAGTTTGCAACACCAATTCCTCTGTCAGATGACGTCCGAATGTATTCCAGCTGTTCCATCCCATTGGGGGAGTCAACAGTAACTCATCACCTATCTTAATCAATAACTCCCGTGTATCAGATCCGAGGGCATTTTCTGCTTTCAGCACCACTTTATATGTTCCTTTCTCAGCTACTTCCCCTTTGATAATCCCTGTTTTTTTATCCAGCTTCAATCCTTCGGGAAGATTTTCAGCATGCCACTTTATCGGTCGTTCTCCGGAGGTGGGAATATAAAACAAAAAAGGGGTAGCAGGATAGTTTCCCACCACATGAGGGGGATTAATACACGGTTTCCCCTCAAAAATAGCGGTTCGCACTTCGCTCGCCTGTACTGTCGGACTCGCCAGCATCACACATAAGCAATATAAAAAAGAAACATAACTTGTAATTTTCATACGTTTAAAAAGAATTTATATAGATTTTATTTTAATGTTACAACAACCATTACCGGATTATCCTCTTCATCCAATCGGTTTATCAATTCATCCAGTTCTTTTTTTCTTTCCGGCAGTAAAGCTTTCGAATAGCGTTTACCTTTACTCAGATAACCTACCATCCGGGCATTTGCCAACTGATTTCCCAACCCTGTTCCGGGAGGAGTAAAATCAAATCCTGCCGCCAAATCATCTTTTATAATCACATTTGAAAAACTCTTCTTCTGTTTATCATACAATCCCACAAAACTTTCATTCTTCAGAACATAAAGCACAAAGAAATAACGGTCTGACTCAAAAACCTGTTGTACTGCGATAGACTTAAAACGTTTTGCGGGATCTATCTCATTGGCCGAGACATCCACATCTTTACCCGAACAATCAAGTTTCCAAGCCAAAGTCTTCTTTCGATCGGTATCAATCTTGTAAACCAGATTCTCCAGTGCCGGTTTAAAATAAACACTGCCACCATGAAGATACATTACGTCACGGGTGGACAAGTTAATACCATACTTCTTGCCTGGTTCAATATACCCTTTCCAGCTTTTCAGCTTCTTACCATTCCCGTCAATAAGAAACAGTTGTTGAGGATTATCCTTCCTTATGAAATAGTTATTATCACAATATAAGATGGATTCTCCGCTACTTACAGCTCCGGTACCCATATTTAAATGAGGAGCCGGTATACGACGGATAAATTTACCATTGAAGTCATAACAGATTAAATCCTGAAAATCCTGAACATACAGCTTTTGGTTATCAGGATCAGTAAAAAACAACAATCCTACCGCATATTCTTCAGGCCCTTGTCCATGCTGACCTATCTTATTCATAAACTTACCATTTTTATCAAATCGATAAAAACTTCTGGTCTGTGCATCACCTGCAATAATAGAATTTCCGGCATAAACAATACTGCACTCATTACCCAACAGACAATTATCAGTTGTCTCTAAAGGGAAATAACGCACATCAGATGCCAGTTCACTCAGCATTACCGTTTTAGGGCTCTGCGTAATGGCTTTCGCCAGATTCAGTGTTATGGCTGCATTTTTCTGGGCAAAAAGCGGAAATGCCAATACATGGGCCAATAAAATACAAAATGTAAACGATTTCATGGGACCTCCTATTTTTTAAATTTATAAAGAATCACTACCGGATTGGCATCATCCACTACATTCAGCGCAGCAGGAGCCTCTTTCAGGTATCCTTTCTCCCGTAAAGAAGAAAGTATATCTGCATTGACCACCTGTGCACGTTCTCCGTCAGCCAGTGCATACTCCGGCCAAAAAGGTATTCCCCCATCTATATCATTATCAATGCCAATTATATTACTACCCGGAATACTATTGCTGCATTCCAAATAATCTTTCGGAATGCGTTGTGATTTCAACTCACCGGTCTTTTTATCAAATCGTTGTATAAACAACACATCTCCTTTATACAAGCGTAAATAAAGATAATGAGAAGATTCAAACAGATCGTAAAGCCCAATGACCTGATCCGTTTCGACTGTCTTATCTCCAAACTTATTAATATTGGCAATGTCCATATAATATTCAACCGGATTTTCTCTCTTCAGCACATAAGCCGGTTCTATTCCATTATTAGAAATCGCAGATACCGTATCATTACAGGCAGTAAATACCAATACCCTTTCGTCCGAAGGAGAGAAACAGATTTCTTTCATAAAGCAAACATCCCGGGAAAGCCCCGATGGGAAAAGGGCCTTACACTCTTGTAACGAACCATTGGGTTGTTGTAATGCTCCTGCCCATGGCGCCTGCTGAAAAGGTTTTATAACCAATCCTTTCAATGCCCTTTTTCCATCCGGAAAAACATACATCCCGCCTGCTTGTTTCACAGTTGTATCATTTCGTAGAAAAGTCCCGTCATACGAATAAACCAAAGCATCTCCTCCATACTGAAATAAAGACAGTTCCTTATTCCTGTCATCAACCGCCAGATCACTTATCATGCCATACTCTCCCGGACCGTTTCCCTGACAGCCGATCTTGCGTATAAATTTACCTTCCCGATTGAATTGCAGCACCTCTTCAGTCTTTCCATTATACATAAACATGTAATCTGCCGTCACCTGTAGATTCATCAGATTACTTATCAGACATGAATCAGTCGTTTCCAAAGGAACGTATTCTATACTCTCCACATCTTCCTTCATGGAGATCGGAGCCTCTTCTTGCAAAGCAGAGCGGATATTGACAACCGGACATTCGGATAAAGAAGCTACAGGTTTCGGCTGGCAAGCCACCAGCCCGAACAGCCACAAGCTGTTCAACAATAATATTGTGTTTTTCATAATGATTGTCTCTTTAATATTGTTTTTAGGGAAGTGTATATACAAAGATACTTCTTCAATTTGAAAAATCACTTAAAATCAATCTATTTTTATTCCCCATTATAAATCCGACAATCAAATATCATATAAACTTAGTATAGTCAGTCCGGAAAAATTAGTTTTTCAAGCCACCTCAACATCTCTGCTTTACTCCTTCTGCAAGTAGCCAACAATGCTTCTAAATTACGTTTATCCCGCTCCCCCATATCAAAACCCGAATTGATACCCCTCGGATGATGAAGGTGATATAACGGTCCTTTTACACGCGCAATGGGCAACTCTAATATTTCCAGGCGTTTCACTCTTTCGGCATCTTCGGGTCCCCAACCATAAAACGCTTCATTCTCTCCGCCTGCCCGCAGATAGGCAACCCTGTTCACAAGAAAAGCTCCTCCCACCGAAGGTCTCATCCCTATTGAAGTAGCATCCACCTTTTCCAACACTGATACGTCCTTACGGATTCTGTCACTCATAGCTTCATTCAGAAAGATAAAACGCCCGTCATACGGGAAACACATCACACAGCCCGAACAAATCCTGCCGACCGCCTCTCTCAACTGAACCGGCGGAATAATCACATCCGTATCCCAGATACCTGCAATCGGGAACTTAGCCGATCGCAACAATATATTTAAATAACGTGTCCGGTAGAACACCGGATCATCATCTTTCACAAACCGATAGCGTACCCTCTCACACGTCTCAGACAAATAAAAACGTTGCTCCGTATCCGCTTCAAGAATATCCACAGACACCTCTGTCTGCTGTAGCAGCAAAGAAAGGATAAACCGAAGATTCTCCGCCCTCTCCGGATTATCTACCCGCAAGGGGATGACAATGCTAACCTCTCTTGTCAGATCCATACCGCCTCCCTTCCAGATGTAATCATGCCCTTCTCACAGTACTCCATCAGTTTCTCGACTTTTGCATTGAATACATCCAACCGATGCAACAGGCAAAGAATAAAAAACACCTCTTCGAAAAGTGAACTTTCCCTGACTCCGGGCAGTGAGTCTGCTATCCAGTCAATCAGGTAAATTAAATGCTCTTTCATTCGCAGCACCTTGATGTCTTCCTCACCTTTCCTCCGGGACAACCGGTAATACAGATAATAAGCGAGACCACAAATACCTTTCCCGATACCTAAAGTTCCGATCGCCCTACTATTAATCGTGTTAAATACCCTGCAATCGATCTGCCACAGAATCTCGTCGGCATCCCCTTCCACAAAGCCCTCCTGCAACAGATACTCAATTCCGACACCTATTCCACACAAACCGTCACCATAAGTCACCGGAAGTTCCAGAGAACAATTCTCCATCACCTCATCCAGCAACACTTCTGCTTTCTCTTCCCACTCTTCTTCAGCCGTCTGCCGATAAAGACGATAGAATCCGATGATTTTCCCCATTTCTCCCATCATCCCCGGATTTTCTATCCCTCTTACGCTTTCCATATTTTCTTTATTGACGTAATCAATCATTTTATTACACCGACCAGGCAACCACTTCCGGAATTTGCCTTTCCTCTTCCGGGGGAAACGTTCTATAATCTCCATAACAACGGGTCAGATAAGTATCGTATCCTGACGGAACCGGAAACTCCGCTCCTTCAAATCGTGCAGTATCCAGATATTCCACCTCATCCAGCCGCAAATGAATACGGCTCTCACTCAAATTCCGCTCAAAACTGTTCGACAAAGCATTCTCATACTTACCATCCCAATCATAAATGAAAAGATCCAACTGTAATCCACCGAACTGCATCGGCTCGGCCGGAGTCTTTTTATCCGGAACATACCGGCTGTACCGATCTCTCAACCGCGCCTCAACCAACCAGCTCCATGGAGCCATGGCCGGTTCTGTTTCCGGAGTCTGAAAGAAAATATCCTGAGGCAGTTCCGGCACACCTTTCTCCAGAAAGAGTGCATAATCACTCCTTAACATCCCCACATCCGTATCTGTATCCCAAGGAATAAACCCCTGATGCCGGATAGCTCCCAGCAGTGTACCATAATCGAGCCAATAATCAATATCGTGCTTCTTGCAGACAGTATCGAAAGACTGCAATAAATAAAGCATCCTCCGATGTGCCTCCTTTATATCTATATTCATAATTTATATTTTAATATTCCGGCCAAATACCGGTTTTCCTCTTTACTCCTGATAGCAATACGAATATACTGCTTTCCATACATTCCCCTCTTCAGGCTACAGTCTTTTACCAGAATATCATACTCTCTCAGCAAAACTTCCGCAAGCTCTCGGGCGCTGTACTTATGGGTCACTTCACATAAAAAGAAGTTTGCTTGTGAAGGAAATACCGCTAAATAGCCTACCTCCTGGAGTTCTTCAAAAAAGAGCGCTCTTTCCTCTCTAAAGCAGGCACATGCCTGCCGGTAGTCAATTGTATATTTGTCCAGAATCTGTAAATAGTACTCCGCCAAAGAGTTTATATTCCAGACCGGAAGTTTCTGCTGTAATTCATCCATTAATTTATGGTCACCGGAAACAGCAATTCCCAATCGTAATCCGGGAATTCCATGTGACTTAGACAGGCTCTTTATCACCACCAGGTGATTATACTCCTTCAGTATCTTGTCATCAATCAGAGAAGTTTCTTCTCCTCCCTCCGAGAAGTCGATAAAAGACTCATCCACAATCAGCCGTATCGAACGCTCCTGAGTCCATCCCGCTAATGAAATCAAATCCTCGTAAGGGATACTATTTCCGGAGGGGTTATCCGGATTCAGCAACAGTAATGAAGTCACTCCCTTATCCTCAAAAAATGTTTTCAGGTCGCTTACGGTATAGCGATAACCTGGCCCCAACGGCAAGAAAGTCTCTATCCGGTCATCACGCACCAGATATTCTTCAAATGTAGGAAGAATCACCCCCATTCTACCGGAAAGCAACTCCATCAGCTTTCTTATCAACTCTGCCGCGCCATTCCCCACCGCGACAGCCTCCGCAGGAATGTTCCAGTGCTTCGCCACCAATCGCCTGTTTACATAACTCCCCGAAGGGTATTGCCTAAGCAGTTTATCAAAATTAGCTTTCAGTTCTTCCAGCATCCTTTCTGTCGGGAAATGCGGATTCACCAGATAAGCAAAATCAAGCAAGAAAGGGAAGCGCCAATACCCTCCATAACGTTTCTGGTAACCGGGCAAAAGCCCTTCTTTCTTACCAAATAGCGTTTCGGCAATATCTAAATCCTGCATGTCGTCTATCTCATACCACTTTTCACCCTCAAGCGGCAAAGCCTTCAGCCCGGCTTTATCCAACAAAGACAAAACCGCCAGTATTTGTTCGTAATATGCACTATTATCAAAACATTTGCAATAGGCTTCCAGAAAAGGTACGTACTTACCTACAGAAAACTCCTTACTAAAACGATAGATATTCACCGTCTTAAAATAAGTAGGAGTTTTTTCGTACGAAAAAGTATGTTTAGATACAAAGTCCACAATAAACTGCTTTTCATCCACAGTCACCATAGTCCCGTCCATCCAACTCTTATAACGGTCTACTACTGCTACATCTGGATACGGTTCTTCGAGCACTCTTTCAAGTATTCTCTTCTCAAAAACAATATCCGATTCTAACAATAAAGTATCATCAGACGCTAAGTGGTGCCGTGCCAGAAACAGAGAATAAATATTATTGGTATGTGCATAGTAAGGGTTTTCCAGATAATAAATAGGAATTCCGCAATATTCATTTCCCAGATACGCCCGTAGTTTGTCACCTTGAAAACCAATCACAAGCACAATCCTCGATAGTCTTGCGACTGCCAGGTTTGCCAGTAACCGATCTATGATCCGGATACCGTTCACCTCAATCATACACTTAGTGTCGTACCGGGTCAATTCTCCCAGACGCCTACCCATTCCTGCTGCCAATATAATAGCCTGCATATCTGATCCCTTATTAAGTTCCTAACTCCGGCTGACTCTTCATACAATTCCTCTTTTCCTATCTCAAACAGGAAGTACTGCCACGACATCCAACCGAGTATTATGAAGATAAGCTAGCATTTCCACGGTTTAACATGACACAAATTAGGTTTTCCAATTACTAATTCGTAATTAGAGGGTGAAGGACAAAGATATTTGTACAAACATTCTTTACAAGCAGGCAATGAATCACGAGTCCAATGCCACATCTTCCCTTGTTTCATCTCTTGAAATACCCAGTCCTTTACATAACCATCAATTGTTCCTATTGACTTTGAATTAAAATTTGGGTATACCTTTCCGTCACAATCAATGTATAATGTACCAAAAAAGTGCGTATTCACTAACTGGTGAGCAAAAATATCTTTTTTCGTTCGACACAAAGCCATCACATCCTCAAGGGTCTGGAAAACATATTTTTCAAAGAAATCCAAGTTATCAATTGTATAAAATGGATAAATATTAGCTTTCAATTTATAAACATCAATAATTCGGCTCACTTCTTGAAATTCTTCTTCAGAAGTCACTGCAAAACAGTATTCTACACGTTCATTAGGTAAAGCAACACAGGCACTTATTGCATATTCATTTACAGGATAATCAATCAAAAATTTTATAGACACAGATGGGTCATTCAATAGCTTAATTCTAATCTGCTCATAATCAACAGATTGTTTATAATAAAGATAAAAACACTTTCCAAAAGAATATTTTTTAAGTTCATTCAACAACTCATCTAAGAAAGGATATGACAGTACATTTCCACCTACAAAATTAATTAAAGTGACTGGAGTGTGTTTAAGCTGTTCTAACAAACGACATATCTCATTGTAGGAAAGCCGATTATCTTGTTTACGGCACCATACAATTTGTTTATCAACAGTTTGACAATAACGACAATTTATGGAACATTCACCGGTCAGACGCATCGTTACAACACGTAGATTATTTACAATCTTTTGTCCAAAAAGCTCCAAATTATTCATTGTTTCGACATCATTTTCCAAATTCTCATTCACACTAACTTCAGGCACAATAACTAATGGTTTCTGCCTAAACTCTTCCTGCGAATATAAGTCACCGATAAAATTTCGCCGAATTTCGGACACAAAATCCGCTACTTCAGGAACATTCAAATCATTCTCTGTTAGTTCCATACAATACAAATTCTCTTTTTTTATCAATTCCATAACAATCGTACGGACAGGATCTGTAAGATTCCATGTCAATCCTTTCCCAGACAGAGAATCGTATAGCAATACGGCTTCATGGTTTGTCCATACGAAAACATACGATTCTAAAAAAAGCCAAAATCTCTTCATCACGCAAAAATCATTGTATTAACACTATTATATAAATCTGGAGCGATCTCTAACATAGAAATCTTATCGCTTAAATATTCTTTATATTCGTTCTCATCCATAGCAACTTCACAGACAGGAAGACCACCTTTAAAATCGAATTGAAATAGACAGTGAGGGCAAAAATCCGCTTGATAGCAATGCTCACATTGCTTACTTATCGCCTCATAATAGCGATTGTACTTATCTGCAATCTCTACACAATCGACTTTCACGGCCTCTTCTATCCTCCCCAACACATGCTGAAACCCTATTCTTTCGCAAGCCAACAAATCACCACTCGGAGTCACAAAAAGCTTTTTCCAAAAAGGCAAACAAGTACCTGTGGGTATTCGTGGGTATCCCTTTCTCTCTTTTAAAAGCAACTCTATATAATGCCTATACGAATTACCTATATGATAATAAAAAAAATAGCCAGCATTTCTTATTTGAGCAGAGTTTCTTTCACGAGCTCTTAAAAGATCAGTAGACTCAACATAAGGACGATAAATCTTACGAAAATGCTCCATTTTGCCCTTTTTCACTCCCGTATAAGTAATTGTCTCTATCCCAGGAACTTTATTAAATTCGCCATAAATAAACTGATGTACCGACTCCGCATTAGAGTAACAGTTTAATACAGAATTAAAATGAACCTTACGTTTAAAATAGCCAGGATATCTCTCCCTCAATAAGTTGATATTAGCATAAACTCGATCGAATGAAGGGGTTCCTTTTTTATCTACTCGCAATTGATTATGTACGCTATTTCCATCTAAACTAATTAATAGAGAAACCTCATGCTTCACTAGAAAATCCATATAACGATCAAGTAGTATGCCATTAGTAGTCATACTAAATAAAAAAGTCGAATGATTTTTTAAATGAAGTGTTTGGACATATTCTACAATCTGTTCTATCAACCTGAAATTAATCAAAGGTTCTCCACCATAAAAGCCTAACATAATATTCCCACCTTGTGACAAATTCAAATCAGAATCCCAAAGAACTACTAAATGGTCTATCAGAACTTTAGCCTGCTCAAAATTCATGGAATCATGGCGGGGTGCAATATCTGCATGATTATATAGATCCCCATAACAACAATAAACACAATTTAAATTACATTGATGTGTAACCTGAAAAACCACATTGTCTATATTAGCTAATTGTTGTGCCACTACTTGAGCTGATATTCGCCCAGCCAAATGCTTTTTGGAGTCAATAGATCCAAATAGTCCCCCCCTCTCAAATGCAAATATTTTTGATAATAATGTTTCAATTCTTCTATTGTCATTGAAGGATATTTAGTTTGAATAACAGCATATAGATCACTCTCAAGATTGTCTGCTGACAACTTCATGAAATCCTTAAATACTGGATGACAATTAACTATACAAGAATTCTGCATATCATATAAATATCCATTTCCATTATTACTTTCAAAATAAACCGTTGATTCCATATTCAATTATTGTTTTAAATGAGCTATTATAAGAATCGGATTTTCTTCATCATCCAATGAATCGGCAAGTGCAATCAAACGATTGCTCACGCTCTCTCCCTTTTCCGCCTTTTTTTGAATATATTCTTTCAGTTCAAACGGCCAAACCGAAGAAACCATCGCATTATTACAAATGCCATATTGTGGAAAAAATGTCATTCCATTATCAATATCATCTATCAGACCGTCTCCTGCTATTGCTACAGTCTCACCTGTTTGCTTGTCATAAAGAGCCATATGTGACTCATTATACCCTCTCCAAGCTGAAGAAAAAGCTTTCAGATTCAACCACCATAAAAATAAATACCGCTTTCCCTCACTGACTTGATATACCCACTTTTTATTATCAATTAGCTGAGCTAGTTCACTATTTTTTGCTTTCTCTTTCATTGTTTCTACATTTCCTTTTGATGAGGAAACTATTTTAGTATACTCTTTTAAATATAATTTCTTATAATCATTTAAAAAGCACCGATTATCCGCTTTTAGACCCTTAAAATCAAGAGTCCAGCGTTTTTGGAGTCCCGTATCCGATACTGCATAAATAGCATCTGTAAAACAGTTATAAAAAAGTGTCGTATCCTGATAATCAGAAAAAGTATAAGGCATTCCCCCACCAATTCCCGGAGGATTAAGAAAGAGACTATCCGGAATAATTCTAGCACTATGTCGAATATTCAACTCTTCATCCATCCAAAATACAGAATCAGGATAATTTACTATCAAATAATTTTCCCCAGATTTTACCATAGCATATACATTTTTTAATCCAGAAGCGACTTTACCTTCTATACTTTTATCACGATATGCTATTCTAATTTCCTTCCCTGTAAATTTTCCTTTTGCATCAAACTGGATAATCTTATCTCCTTGGGTATAGAAAAGGTCGCGATCACGATCATAGAAGATACTATATCCAAAACCACTTTCCTCACCTGGCCCTTGCCCCAGCGCACCAATATTTGCTACAAACTGTCCTTTTTTATCAAATAAGCTTCCTGGATAAACAACCCAATATGGCTTCATGTAAGAAATAAGCATTTTATCTTTTACATAACTTTTTGTTGTTTCTAAAGGAACATAAGTAATACTATCAACAAAAGCTGAAAGCTTCATTGAAACAGGATACTCCATTGCATTGCCTATTCGAATAGTACGATCTATAACCTTGGTTTGCTTCTTCTTCGTATTGTCAGATGAACAAGCCAAGAATAGGAAAATGGATAATAACAAAAATGTATTTTTCATCTAATATTGCCAATTAAATTAGTATGAAGTGGAAAATATAAAAAGTCCCACTTCACACCCATTTTACCTAATAGCCAGATAAATTTCAATATCAAAAAATTCTTATCACACTATAAGCAACCTATAAGAAATCACTTATTTGGCAAAACCGTACCATTTGACTTGGTAAATTTAGCGACATCAGAAATAACATTGTAGTAAGCATCTTCCCCACTTCCACCACAAATACAAGAACACTTGCCTGAATAATAATTAGCCCATTGATTAGCTGTTCCAAATGCACATTCATTACCTCCAACCAATCGATCCATTTCTTTCTCCTCCAGACATTTTTTGTCTAGATTACCAAGTTTCAATACTGAAATTTTTTTCATAATAATAATTTTTATAAGTTAATACTATAAATTCAGCAGAGTGGCCTTTCAAATCCACTCTAGCTCTTTCATTCCCTCTTGCATGACATTCAAAGTATAGTGTTTCAAATAGACATTTCTACTTTGCTGCCGCATAGCATTCTTTTCGTCAATTGATAAAGATAAAATTCGAACCATACTGGATTTCAATTTCTCAATAAATACTTCCGGGTAAGCATCCACATCCTCTATAGATATAGCATATCCATTTAGCCCTTCCTGAATCATATCTTCTAAACCTGTAGAAGCTGTGCCAATGAGAGGTATTCCATGCATCATCATTTCTATAGCAACATAACTGCATTGTTCTTGAAGAGAAGGAAGAACACCTATATCTGATATTTGATATAACTGATATAATTTCTCCTTTCTGATTCGACCAGTAAAAGTAACATGGCTCCAAATACCCTCACACTCAGACAAATAAGCAGAATAATCCCCATCACCTACCACTAACAAATGAACATTAGGCAAACAATCTAAAAGCTTTCGAAATGCATTAATTAGATAGTACACACCTTTGATCTGATTTAGTCGTCCCACGTAAAGAATTATTTGATCTTCCACTTTAAATGACAAATTACCTTTTTGAATTTTACGCTGTTCTATATCTAAAATCCGTGCTTCGTCCACCAGACCATTATATAATAATCTTATTTTTTGTTCCACAATCCCATAAACATTTCGAAGCAAATTATAAGTATGCTCCGATAAACAGACCACTCTGTCTGCTTTCAGAAAAAAGTCCTTATTTGCAACAAATTCTTTATAGACAATTTTCTCTGTAGCATCCCTGTCAGTGGATACTTTACCCAGAAGACATTCCAAATAGCTTCCGTTTCTCCTTTTCATGGTGTACCATCCAACGTAATGTATTACAATTATAATACGACAACTAGAAATAATCTTCTTTAGGTTCAGAATGAGTTCTGAATGACTCAAATAATTTACCAGAAATATATTATCTTCTTCTTCATTCATACAAAATCTCAGCGACTCTGCTAAATCCAAACAGTAACTTTCATGTCGCATCTCTTCTTCCTCTGTTTCAGAAGGAAACCATAAATATCGAACTCCATCTGACCACCCTTCTTCTATTACATTAGTGCCAGATTCCAACTTTACAATTGTCAACGCACTACAAACATCCATTCTCCAAATATTAATAATTTGTTGAATATATGTGCCTATACCATAAAGGGATGCAGAACTACATTGATCAATTATATATAAGTGTTTCATAATATAGATTTTCAACTTCTTATTAACCGGCTACAATATTATTCTATTAGATTTGCAAGGTATGCCCACTTTACTTCATATCCAAATATTATCAGAAAAAATGTACCGAACGTAGCCTTTTTTTATACCGAACGTCATATACCTATAGAAATAATCCTTATAAACAGAAATATATCTAAAAAACTGATACCTTTGCCTCTGACAAATAATCCTTTTTAACCACACAAGCATGAAAACCACAATACCAATCTTCTTTGCAATCAATGAAGAATACATTGACCATTGCTGTACCTCTATAGTATCTATTCTTGAGAATAATAGATCTTTGAATATAAGCATACACATTCTGACAGATTGTATTTCGTTAGAAAGCAAAGAGCTCCTTCAGGAAATAGAAAATGTATTTACCTGTGTAACGATCCAATGGGAGATAATAGATTCAGAATCATTCAAGCAACTCAAGAAAAAAGAAGGATACATCACCGAACACGCTCTTTATCGTTATGCCATTGTAGATCTTTTTCCCAATCTGGATAAAGCCCTGTACTTGGATGCAGATTTAGTAATCAATGGCAGCATAGAGCCATTGTGGAAACTGGATTTGGAAGGTTATTATTGCGCAGGAGTGGATGATATCTTTATAAGACGAATCAATTATAGAAAGATACTGGAACTAACGGAAAAGGATGTATACATCAATGCAGGCGTACTGCTGTTGAATCTGAAAGACCTTAGAAAAGATAAAATACAGGAAAAGCTATTGCAACACACATCAATCTATATAAACCGGGATCGATATCAGGATCAAGATGCGATTAACTGTATATGTAAAGGCAAAATAAAGCTGATTCCCAATATCTATAATTTCACTACCAGTGAAACTTTGCATACCCCTGAAATGTTATCCGGCATCATCATCATTCATTATACCGGAAGTATAAAGCCATGGCATCAAGAGTACCCTTGGCAAGTATTAAAAGAGCTATATTGCAAATACAATAGTTCTATGGACAAAATCAAAGATCGACTTTTATCAAGGTGGATGGAACGAACGATTGAGCTTTTTCAATTAAGCCAAAAAACGAACGATACAGAATTAGAAGAGGGGGCAGATAAATTACTGAACAAGATAATAGACCACTGCTCTCTGGCTGTTCCTATCACTTACGAGAATGGGTTATGTGGCATTGGAGCGGGAATCGAATATTTACTGCAAAAGAAACTGGTCGAAGGCAATAGTGATGAAATACTACATCAAATAGACTCCGCTGTATATTCAGTCATTGAACAAAAGTCTTTGACTGACCTCGGATTAAGAAAGGGAGTTTCGGGCTTAGCTTACTATTTCTATTTACGTCTATGTGCAAGAGAAAACTTCAACACTCCCACAGCCTTAAAAATAAAAGAATATCTCTTTCACCTGATAAATTGGATAGCAGAGTTGCTTCCGGATACAAATAATCGGCTTGTATTATGCGAAGTTTACCTGGTTCTTAGCCTGCTACACGAACTAAATATCCCTCAAACACCAATAGAGACATTAATGCGCAATAGCCTGTCCCAAATAACAGGCTATTAGTTCCACAGCTACTAATACTTATATAAAAATCAGAAATCTATCAGTGTCTGGCCATATTCATTATTTCAGCTTCACTACAATCAACGCAGGATTCAATTCTTCTTTTAAAGGTTGAGTTCTGACAGAAATCAAATAATTGCCATCTTGGGAAATATACTCCGGGAAAAAAGTATCACCCTCCAGATAAGGAGGAAGCTTACCTGTAGGTTGACCAAAATAATCCATCTCTTTTTTTGATAATTTTAGTTCGAAAAGATCCGCCTGATGATTTGCCTTATCATAGAATGCAGTTAAGTAATATTGCTTCTTCTGATCTATGTCTACTGTAATAGCCCCTAAGACTAATCCATTAGCAGTCATACTGAACAAAGGAACGTATGGCATGTGCAAAAACAATTCTTCGTCCGGATTTTCCAAAGAGTAACGCAATCTATCGTTAGATCTCAGCTTTCCCCAGTCGATTATATATTCGGGAGAAAGAGAATGCTTTACCGTATCCACAGAGAAAATAGTGTCATTCAGCAACTGCTTAAAGTACAACTTATCATATAAAGATGAAAATTGGGCTTCACGAGGGAAGAAACAAACTTTTTTTGCCTGATAGTTTTGTTGATATGGAATAGCCCCCCTCTTTTCATCCCGTCGATAAAACACAAGACGTTCTTTTTCATCTCCTCCACTCTGAGCTTTAAAGCCTATAAAGTTCTTGTCCGACATTGGATAAATGGCAGAAAACATGTCTGGAAGTGCCTGATAAGATTCAATAAACTTCCCATTCAAGGAGTAAACATTAACTTTATTATTTAAGTCTGTAATCAAAACACGATTGTTTATATAAAGCAAATTCATCAACATTGTATATTCCTCCGGACCACTTCCTTTCTGAGCTATATCACAAACAAATTTTCCGGAATGAGAAAAAAGAGAGCACTTCTTACCATATCCTATGATAAAATACTGATCGGTCATTATTAACTGGCTCACGTATGGAATCAGTAACGAATCATTCGTTTCTAATTGCACAACCTCTACACTTTCCGCAATATCATATACAGATTTCTCCACCGGATTTTCGATAGCATCGGCTAAGTCTATTACAGGATAAAGACTATTTTCTTTCTTACTACACGAGTAAAAGAGAAATGTACTTAAACAAAAAAATAAAAGTGATTTCATAATACCGAGAACTTTAAATGATTAATAATGATAATATATCAAAATGGGATTATCTCCAGGTTTATTACTCCTTAATGTTTCATCACTATTTGCATCGATATACCCCGACTTTCGCAATTGCTCTATTTCGCTAGAATTAATACTCGAAACATATACCCTTTGAAGAGGAAACGAATACTGGAAACGGATTGGGATATCACCTTTCAAATGATTTACATAGCCTCCTGAAATACCATTAGGAGGATAATTGACTCCTTGAAGAACCTTATTTTTTTTATCATATCGCATAAAACATAAAGTCGGGCACGGATGTGGAGCCTTTGGATGATAACAACATAAATAGAGACCAGAGTCTGTTTCTATGGCCAAAGAGTTGCCGCTGACCCCAATTCCTTGAACATGATCTATTTTATCGCGTGTATTACCATTAAACAAACGATACACCGGAAAAATAGAATCGACAGTTACCTTATACAAAGTGGTATAAGGCTGAACAATTGGGCTACCACTTCCCCCATTATTCCAAACCAACATACTCCCATCTGATTGATAAGTGAAACTATAATAGCTAACCTTACACAAACCCAAAGTGTCAGACGGAACAAAATAATTCAACTGATGTACCATTTCCCCCTTTTCTGAAAATACGGCTCCGCCAAAATAATTCTTATCAGTCAATGGCATACACCATGGTGAAAAAGCAGCCAGGAATTTTTCATTCAGTCGATGTACATATTGAGAATGATATGGCATATTATACAATTCAGCAATATTTCCTTGATAGTTACCATCATAATCATAGACTTCTGTAGTGCCCTCTGAACCGCCTTCCTGATTCAGATAAAGCAATTCCTTGAATTCATCAACTCCAATCCATAATTTTAAAGACGAATAATCGTTGGATATAATCTTCTTTATAAGCTTTCCTTTCCTATCGTATTTAAAAACTCCCGCATCACTACCGGCCAATACGAAAATATAATCTTTAGTTACCGCCATACTAAGTATACTGGCACGAACCGGCAATTTCACAAAATTGTCCAACTGGACATACGAAATGCTATCTACCAATTCCTTCACTGAGATGGAGTCCTCTCTATCCAAAACACTGGTCATCTCAACAATCGGACAATCAGATGGCACCTGAGCTAACAAGTCTATTTTCTCTGAATGAGAAGAAGAGCAACCGATCAGATGCACCAATATACCTAAATACAAGAGTAATCGAACTTTATTCATACTTATTTATATTTAAAACAACAATCCAACATTCTATATTTCAATAGACAGACAAAGCTATTTTTTCAAATGAGCTATTATAAGAACCGGATTATCATCTTCTCGCACGCGCTGCATCAGGTTCAGTATTTGCGGAGCCACAGTCTGTCCGGCAGACTGTTCCTCTTCTATAAATTCTTTCAACTTATAAGGCCATACAGTGGCTAAAAGCTTTTCATTACACGCTCCCCAAGAAGGAGAGAAGGTCTTCATTCCACCCAGATCATCTACAAATTGCTTCACGGCAAACGTCTCACCCGTACGTTTATTGTAAATAGCTGTTAATGGAGGAGTCTCAGGCAGTTTACGCAGCTCCCTGAATGGCATGCATTCATAGACAGATAAAAAAACGAAACGCTCTGTTTCAAAAACACCGGATACTATATATTTGTGATCCAACATTTTAATCATTTTTGCATTTTCCAAGTTGCCCGATTCCCAACATTTAAAAGCTTCAGACAACAATCCATCTTCATATAGATACTGGGTAGGAAACCGTAATTCTTCATCCAACTCCACCACCCAGCGAGGCATCAGGGAAGTGGGAGTAACAGTAAAAACTGTATCCGTATAAAAATTATAAAATAAGGTCGTATCTTTATAGTAGCTCGTATACTTCACACTCGCCATCATAGACGGAGCGGGCCCTTTCCTGTTCCACGGCATCATACTGCGTTTGGCTACAAACTCGTAATCCGTATTTATGAAATAAACCGTATCCGGAGAATTATAAAACATCAGGTTTTCTCCTGCCGGAGCAAAGCAGACCTTATTGACCATACGCCCAACCGGCGCAGTGTCCATTGTTTTCTGGGCATACCAGCTTAGCTCTTTCCCCGTACACTTCCCCCGATCATCATATTCTATTATTTTAGAGGCATTCCCATAGAAATGATTATTCAAATACACTATATCAGCCACATGCGCATAGATATCTTCACAAGCCCCTTGCCCCTGGCTCCCAATACGGAACAAGAACTGCCCATTCCAATCAAAACAATAGTTTGAGTAAAATATGTATTGGGGAGAAAAGGTCAAACGCTGATAATTACCTAACATACAATTCGGATTCGTTTCCAAAGGAATATAACTGACACTATCCACCAGCTCCGAAAGCATCATTTCCTCCCGAACATTCTTTATCGCAGTTGACAAATGAATAATATTATCCCGAACAACAGGATTAGGATCCACTGTTTTTCTGTTACTACAAGCCGTGAAGCCCAATATCATAGCACCCAGTATCAATATCATTCGCATAGCTTTGTCCATCATTAAATTAGAAGTAAAAATACATAATATTTTTCACACAAGACCCAATAACAAACTCTATATTCAGCTATTTCTTTAAATGAGCAATTACAAGAATCGGATTTTGCTCATCATCCAGTGAATCAGCAAGTGCAATAAGACGATCACTCACAACTTCTCCTTTTGCTTTCTTCTCTTGAATATATTCTTTCAGTTCAAACGGCCAGACAGAGTACACCATCGCACCGTCACAAACCCCAAGTGATGGATAAAACATCATTCCACCATCAATATCATCTATTAAACCATCTCCTGCCACAGCTATTGTATTTCCTGATCGTTTGTCATAGAAAGCTAAATGCGATTCTTCTTTCAGACCTCTCCATCCGGAAAAAGCCTTCAAGTTAACCCAGGACATCAGTACATAACGTTCACTTTCGTAAGCATGATTGACCCATTTCTTATCATCAATCAATTGAGCTAATTCACTATTTTCAGCTTTCGACTTTACTACATTCTCATTCCCACTTGAAGAACGAACTATTTTAACCATTTCTTGCAAGTACAATCGATTAAGCTCATTTAAAAAACAACGATTGTCCGGTTTTAGCCCTTTCAAGTCCAAGTCCCACCGTTTTTGAAGCCCCGTATCAGTCACTGCATAAATGGCATCCGTAAAACAATTATAAAAGATAGTCGTATCTTTATAACGTGAGAATGTATATGACATTCCATTCGCGTCTCCCGGAGGATCAAGGAATAAGCTATCCGGAATAATCCGGGTATTATGTGTAACTTCTAAATCAGAGCCCATCCAAAAAATGGAATCCGGATAATTTACCAATAAATATTTTGTATCAGCTTTTAGCAGAGCAACCACATTTTTCAATCCACCAGCTACCTGCATCGCATTTCTTTCACGATAAGATATTCGAACTTCTTTTCCAGTAAATTTTCCATTACTATCAAACTCTATAATTTTATCCCCCAATGTATAGAAAACATTTCTCTGAGGGTCATAAAAAACACTATATCCCCAACCATTGGTTTCCTCACCACGCCCTTGCCCTAATGCACCAATATTTGTTACAAATCGTCCTTCTTTATCAAATAAGCTTCCCGGATAAACGACCCAATATGGCTCCACATAAGAAATAAGCATCTTATTTTTTACATAACCTTTTGTTGTCTCCAAAGGAACATAAGTTATACTATCAACAAAATTTGAAAGTTTCATTGGAACAGGATGCTCCATTGCATCGCCAATGCGAATGGTACGATCCATAACCTTAACTTGATCTTGCTTGGCACCTCCTGAAATACAGGAGGTAAGCAGAAAAATGAATAAAAATAAAAAGATCTGCTTCATTTACACTACTCATTTAATGAATAAGAAGGTGAATACGAGTACCCTAACTTCTCAATAATAATTCTTCTATTTTAAAGTTGCAATCATCAAAATCGGATTGCTATCCTCAGTCGCACTTTCCAAAACTCGGATTAGCTCCTTTTTCTTGGATTCATCTATTACAGTAGATGATTTTATTTGGTCGATATCAATCCAGTTCTCATCACCGCCGGGTTCTAATATATCTACCCAGTATTTACCGGAAGAACGGCTGTCAACAGTAAAATCACCTCCACCTAAATCATTATCTAACACAAAATCGCGTTTCATTTGGCGCAAAGGAAAGCTAAACCAGGGCACATCACGCTCGGTTATTGCGCTTTGTCGTTTCTGCAATCTGACGCTTCCATCTTCTTTATTATAGCAATAGGTATATACCTCCTCTCCTTTACTACCCACCAAATAAATGAAATCTTTAGTCGGATAGTAGGACTTGATCGAAAAATAATCGAAAGCCTTTCTGTCTTTAAACCATAAATGAGTCGCTTCATAATCCCCTTTTTCTTCATCTGTAAAGATTGCATATTGAGGCAAAAGTTGGTTTGTCGCATCATCATAACAATAAATAGTATCAGTATCCGGATATTTAAGGGTCAATTGACCATTGTAAGTATCTACACTGGTTAGATACTCCATCCAATAATTAACCATCCGATCCATATTGGCACGGTTAGCTATAATCTGCTCTTCTTTACCCACATGAACCGGATTTTTAAATAGTCTCTTTTTCTGAAAGTTATCATCCAAAGAGACAAAAGACCACAATGAATCTTTATCCACAGATCTATATAAACCAAAATTCTGGATAGCAAAAAATTTATGGTCATTTAAGATATATTGCTTATATATAGACGAAAACATTCCGACCATAGTTTGGAAATCTGAAATTTGCTTTTTAAACCCACCTTCAAAATCATATACTAAAACACCGTTATTAGTGGAAAAAATATATACTTCTTTTTTATCTTCATCGACAAGAAAAGTTAAATAATTGACATATTCTCCCGGCCCTTGGCCTATACTCCCTATTCTATTCAGAAATTTTCCCGAACGAGAAAAACGATAAATGTAGAATTCGCGTCCATGATCTATCCATATATTATGATCAGTTACTTGCATTTCCGTAATGTCACTCAATACAGATTCATCTGTCATTTCCAAAGGAACGATTTCCAATTTCTCCGCCGCCTCACTCAAAAGAAGTGAAGGTACAGTCGATACATCCTCAGAAAGATTAATGACAGGTATTCCTGACTTGGATATAGCCTCTTGCTTCTTATTGGAATTGCATCCCAATAGCGTAATTATTAGTAATAATAATATAGACTTCATCACAATTTATTTATTAGAAACAACATATTTTTCCATCATAGGAACCGACTCTATTATTTTAAAGTTGCAATCATCAAAATTGGATTGCTATCCTCAGTCGCACTTTCCAGAGCTTGGATTAACTCCTTTTTCTTGGATTCATCTATTACAGTAGATGATTTTATTTGATTCAAATCAATCCTATTTCCATCATTGCCAAGATATAATACATCTACCCAGTATTTACCAGAAGAGCGAAAATCTATAATAAAATCGCCGCCATATAGATCATTGCTTAGGACAAACGGACATTCCATTCGACGGAAAGGAATACTAAACCAAGGCACATCACGCTCGGTTATCTCTCCTTGTTGTTTTTGCAACCTTACATTCTTTTCTTGTTTATTGTAACAATATATATATACC
>SKEW01000145.1_pt1 | contig 89934 bp, 75 predicted proteins | sample 4841441 | NCBI WGS metagenome assembly SKEW01 (sample SAMN11008799, study PRJNA524170) | human gut metagenome | isolation source: fecal sample from pouch patient p41 | place: Israel: Tel-Aviv | reverse complement strand
AAGTCCTAGCCTCTCAATTATTTTTGGATTGTCGAGCAAGACGCAGTGGTTGAGTGGGCTCTACTACGCTGATTTCATCAGCTTTTACAGCCCTACTCAACTGTGCGGAGGTGGGACGACGAAATCGAATTTTAACGAATTACCGATTTCTGTCCCACTCTCTTTCATTTTCTCTGTTGATTTGCTTGCCACAATTTTCCATAGAGGAGATAGTCGACTTCACGGAGCTCTTTCAGGTTCTGACAACCGAGCGCACAAAGGAGCAATCTGAGGTCTTCTTTCCAGCCTTGGACAAGGGCGATTACTTCTTCAATACTCTTAGTCTCTACCATCTCAAGAAAAACGCGGGATAGTCCTACGCCACGCGCTCCAAGGACCAAGGCCTTAACCATATCAAGAGGATGACGGATGCCACCACTAGCAAGGACCTCAACCTGATCCATCTGATCCTGTAACTGTAAGAGACACTGCGCAGTTGACTGTCCCCAATCATCCAGATATGCGCGATTGCCACCACGACGATTCTCAATATAGGCAAAGCTAGTGCCACCACGGCCAGAAATGTCAACGGTTTTAATTCCAGCATCTAGCGCTGCCTGAACTGTTTTGGGATCCATACCAAAGCCGACTTCTTTCAGGACTACAGGTACAGGAAAGCCCTGCCCATAGCTCTTGAGATGGTCTTTCCAAGTGTGGAAAATCCGCTCCCCTTCAGGCATGAGCAACTCTTGCATCAGATTCACATGGACTTGAAGAAAGAGAGGTTGTAGCTCTTCCACTGTTCGCAAGCCCAGATCTGGCTCTTTATCGATTCCAATGTTGGTTGCTAAAAGAAGATGAGGATGGTCTTTTTGGACCGCATACGATTGATCGTTCGGATCCTTCAGCCCTGCGCTGTAAGAGCCAGTCACAAAGAGAATCCCACAGGCTTCGGCTACTGCTGCCAACTTTTGATTGATCTCTTTGGCCCGTTTACTCCCGCCTGTCATGGCATTGATATAAAAAGGGACCTCCCAATCACGCCCTGCGAAATGGGTTGTTAGATCAATCTCCGCTAGATCCACAAGAGGGAGGGATCGGTGAATCAGCTCGATCTCATCAAAGCTATTATAAGAGAAGCTTTGCTCCAAGGCATAGCGAATATGCTGGTCTTTTCGATTTTCGCTCACGAATCTCCCATCCTTTCTTGGTAAATGACTTCAATATTCTTTTCCTTCCAGCGGTCTATCAAGGTCTGAGTCTCAACTGGGTCAAAACTAAGGGCGATTCCACAGTCGCCTCCTCCGGCACCACTAGATTTGGCACAGGCAGAAAGTCCCTCTGTCGCTTCTTGCAGAACTTTTAGAGCTGGGGTATAGATCAAAGGGTTCAAAGACTTTAGATTCTTATCCGCACGTTTGATACTGGTCTCGATTTCCTTTTGGTTCCCTTCACGGAGGCCTTTTTCAAGATTCTTCACTGCACTCTGACTCTCCTGAAGAAATTCTTCCTTGATCGCTCCCTTGACCTGGCGGATCAAATCACTTGAAATCGCTGGTTCCTTGGTCCAACCAACCAGAAAATCATAAGCGATGGCTGGCTGGATCGAGCAGATCTGGTAGTCCCAATCCAGGTCTAAAACTTGTGAAAGAGGCTGAGAAGTCAAGACTTCATGCAACCAAGCCCTATCAAAGGATTGGTAATAAATCAAATCCTCATAAGCGATACAAGCCAAATCGCCCATGGAACCATTGTCCCCTCTTTGCACCAAGACCACTGCTGCTAGTCGAAAGAGCAGATCTGGATTTAAGTCTAACTCATACAGAGCAGCCATGGCCTTGATCACGAGCAAGACCACACTTCCGCTGGAACCAATCCCATACTTTTTCCCCTCTTCGCCCAGTGTTCCTCTAAGGTGAAGATCAAAAGGTTTAGGGGCTATTCCCTGATCTTTCAGCCACTCTTCCATGAGCTGAATGGTCTCTTGAATCAAGGCGTAGTCCTTATTTGGGGTCAAATCCACCTTGTAACCAAAAAGGTCTGAGGCTAGCTGGTAGGCTGTTGCTTCTTGGATGGTAGCTGATAGATAAATGGGGATAAACTGAATCACTGCCCCATAGCCAGGCGTTAGCACCGCGTATTCTCCAGCTAGATAGAGCTTGCCTCCGGTCTGTACCTGATACTTAGTCTTCATCTTGAGGATCCTTTGTTTTAGATACGATGGTCCGATAGCGGTCGTCAAATAAAGGCACCAGCTGATCCAAGTCTTCTTCTAAACAGAGAACCTTAACGTTTGGCCCTGCATCCATGGTGAAGTAACAAGCATGGCCTGCAGCGCGAAGCTCACGGACAAAGTCCATAGCTTTGTGGCTTTCTTCTGTCAAGTAGCTAAAGGCTGGAGTGGCTGTTCTAGTCGTCGCATGCATAGCAAGGGCATTGCGCTCTGTCAGCTGACCGACATGTTCAAAATTATTGCCAGCTAGATAGTCCAGCATATCCTTGTAATCTTGTCTAGACTCTTCGATCCATTCTTTGAAATTAGTCGAAGTCTCCATGCAGCGTTTCATCCCTTCGCGGCTGGAAACGGGCTTTTGCTTGTCATTGAGAACCAGCATGATCATAGCCAGTTTCAGGTCTGTTTTAACCTTATAAATCTCTCCACTTTCTTTGTCCCAGGCCGCTAAAGGGCCAAAGAAAGACCGTGAAGAGGAACCCGAAGCAAACTTGGCTTTTTGAGCTAATTCCTCCTGGCTCAAGCCCAAATCATAGTACTGATTGCAAGCCTTGACGAGAGCAGAGAGCCCGCTTGAGCTAGAGGACAAGCCTGCTGCGGTTGGCATGTTGTTGCTGGTATCCACCCGAACAAATCCCGCTTCATCTGCTGGTTTCAAGCCATCAATCACAGCTCCAATTTTGGCTTGCTCAGCTGGATTTTGAAATTCCCCATCGATGTAAAATTCATGCGCAGTCGCATCTGCTGGCAAGGGAGAGAGACTGGTCTCTGTATACATATTCTCTAAGGTCAACGAAATCGAACTGGTTGAAGGGACCATCTGTTTGGCATCTTCTTTTCCCCAGTATTTGATAATCGCGATATTGGCATAGGACTTAGCCGTTACAGGTTTTCGATCCATGTATGGTGCGCTCCTTCTTTTTCTAATGCATGGGCAATGGTTGCTGCTTCACGAGAATCCTTGACGAGGGCAATCACACAGCCACCAAGACCGCCTCCGCTCATTTTAGCCCCTAAGGCCCCGTTTTCAAGGGCAACAGCGACCAAATGGTCTGCTTCAACACAGCTGACACCGACGGCTCTCAAGTGCTCATGACAAGTAGTCAGAGCCTGTCCTAGGCTCGTTAGATCATTCATTTTCAGAGCCTCTTCCACCTGCTGGGTCAACTGACCAATCTCATGGAAATGGGACAAAACTTCCTGCCCTTTGGCTTCCACCTTTTGGATCGCCTCACGGGTATTGCCATGAATTCCCGTATCCGCAATCACCAAGCTCGCTTTTATTCCCAGCTCCAGCGGGTAAAAGCCTACATTCCGGATGAATTTAATGGCTTGATCGCTCAAACAAGTCTTGGCATCGAGCCCACTTGGATTCATATGGGCAATGGTTTCTGCTCGATTGACCAGGATTTCTAAGGTCTCATCATCCAGCTCCTCTTGATAATAGTCAAAAACTGCTCGAATAGCTGCGATACTCACCGCCGCAGACGATCCCATCCCCCGTTTTTCCGGCACCATGGACTGAATGCGACAGCGAATACGGGCCTCGCGAATCCCAAGGTGCTCAAGAGACGCAAAAACCGCCATGGACAAGGTGTCATCTTCAAACAAAATCCATGGACTGTCTGCCGGGATGATCTGGCAGGTCACTTCGATATGATGGAGTGGCAGCGCAATAGCCGGATAACCATAGACCACCGCATGCTCTCCAATTAAGATAATTTTACTATGCGCCCTTCCGACGCCATTCTCTTTGTTCATATTCATCTCGCTCTATTAAGGTCATTACTATTTTAATATAAATCAGCCAAAAAAGCGATGCTTTTGAAGGAAATCCAACCTAAGACGGAGTTGAGTTCTATCTGACAGATAGCAAAAGGCTAGGATCCATCATCCTAGCCTTCCATTTCTATTTTTCACATTCTTGTTTGATCAGGTCCATCAAAGAATTGCGATCCAAGATCCATTGGGTCCGTTCGTCCTTCTCATAGGTCCGGTTGGACAAAAAGATCACAGCTTCCTGCCTCTTGCGATTATACATGATGAAGGTTCCTGTATAGCCCGTATGATCCAACCAGTCCCCCTCTAGATTCCATCCGAGAGCGCGGGTCTTGCCCTCTTCACGCGCAAAATTCTGAGACAAGTCACGCGCAAAATCATCCTTCAGATAATGCTCTAAGAAGCGCTCTAGATCAGCAACAGTTGAAAAAAGTCCAGCACTTCCCGCATGAGGGCCCAGAACTCTCGCTTTGGGATCATGAACACTTCCAGAAGCCACTCCACGGACCGTTGGCACCGCCTTTTCGACCGGTCCAAACCGTGTCTCCGTCATCTTCCAAGGTGTAAAAATCAGCTCTTCAAATAAGCGATCCAAGGGCTGGCGAAACCTGTCTTCTAACCAAAAGCCCAGCAGAAGAAAATTGACGTCGGTGTAATGAAAACTCTTGTCTTCTTTTAACTGCAAATTTTCAAGAGCTGTTTTCAACTGTCTCGCATCCAATTGATCCCGGTTGGGGATAAAAGGATCCAGCCCAGAAGTATGGGTCAAGAGTTCCCGGATGGTCGTCTTCTCATGAGCAAAACGCGGGTAAAGCTCTTTAAAGGGGCGATCAAGCGCAAGCTCCCCTTTCGCATACAAAAAGGCACAGATGGTAGCAACTCCGACGACCTTACTGACACTAGCCAAATCATAGACCAGGTCAGCCACTACTGGCTCTCCTTTTTCAGGATCCGCTAGTCCCAGATAGTGCTCACTCCACTGACCATCGCGGTAAAGCGCAAGAGAGGCACCTGGATAGATGCCTTCTTGGATTTGTTCGGTAATTTTTTCGATGATTGCCTTCACGCTCATCACTCCATTCTTATTCTTCATAAGAAATATGGACCTGATCTTGATTGGCTTCAAACCAGAGTTCGATCTGGCTTGGATCCTTGGCAATCAAGAAGGTTCCCTTACGGTGCACAAAATCGACAGCTTCTCCCAAGCGTTCTTTCAAGTCTTCCACATCAAAAGATGCCAATTCGACCTTGATCATGCTCAAATCCCAAGTCACCTTGTTCTCCACTTGGAGATCTTCTCCTTGGGCTTCCTGCAAATGGATAAAGCGGGCAAGATCTGTCAAGCGTCTGTAAAGCTCCTGAGATTGGGCAAGATCAGCCACGTTGACCTCAAGAAAGTCCACATCAAAGTTCGTCAAACCTTTGAAATCTTCGGGAGCTTCTACAAGAGGCGCTTTCTCCAACGGTTCTAGGCTTTCAAGATTTTCTTCAGCATGCACGAAAATGGTATCTCCTTGAGGAGACACAACTTCAAAGGCGCGACCATTAGCTCCTTGGTAAAGGGCGCTTGTTTCTGGCTGGCGGGCCAACAAATAATCAATTTCTTGAGCTTGTGCCACTTTCACCACGATGCGACCCAATTTCTTTGGACCTTCGACCTTACGCGAACGCATACTCGGTGACTCTTCTAAGACGATTTTTTCTACTTTTGAGGCATCTCCTAAAGATAGGAGAGCTCCTTCTTCCACTAATACTTTCATTCCCAATGTCTCTTCATAAAAGCGTTGATTGACATTTCGGTTATTCACTTTCAAGACTGGGATCACTCTTACGATCTGATTTGCTGTCATAACTTCCTCCAAGCTCTTTTTATTGTAAATAATTTTCTGGTTTTTTACAAGAAATTTTGCGCAAGAAAAGACAGATTTCTCAAAATTTAGAATCTGTCTTTCTTTTCTTAATATACTGTTCGTGTATGGACCCGCCCGTTTGGAGCTTCAAATTCGTATTCTAAGTAATCCTGATAGGTCCCTGGTGCAATCACTCCCCGCACATCTAATACAGCCGTTCCCGCCTGTCCCACAATGGAATCTGCTAACAGGCAGCAATTCGTAGACAGAACAAAGTAAGATTTAAAACGCGAAGAAGTAAATTTATATAGCTCAGCCCCTAAATCATATTTCAATTTGTAAGCGTAGGTCGGCTGACCGTCTTCCAGTAACCTACTAGGTGGATCCCAAGGTTCTAACAACTGATCAATTTCAGCTAGACGCTTCTCTACTGCCTGATTCTCTTCTTCGGTAAGGGATAGGCTGTAGCCAAACAGCGTCTTTTGACTCTCTTTTTTACATAGTTCGATGTATGGTTCCTTATCCACTTTAAACAGTACGCCATCCCCAATCGTCCCAAATAGACGCTCTGAAAAGGGATCGTAACTTCCGTAAGAAATGACCTTCCCCTGATAACAAATATCTACATGCCCAATCGCTCCAAATAAGTTGCTGTCAGAAGTATGAACCAAAATTTCTAATTCCCTTGCCTCTTCTTCTTTTTTCACCAATCGATAAGGGCCTGTGTGTCCCGCCGAGCTCCCTTTTTGAAGAAACTGGTTAAACCGTTTTAACTCCTTAGCAGGGATAAAGGCTGCAAAGATAACCGGTAGGCTAATACGAAAGCGACGTTTTAACTCTTGGCCTTGTTGGTCTTTGTCAAATAAAATACCATCTCGAATATTAGAAATCCCCAACAAGACCAGATAAGCCCCCAAGAGGATAAATTGGAAGTGCCCATCTGAACCAGGTTCCAAGACAGTTGCTAGACCAATCCCACCGTTTAAAAGCGCATCCCATAAATAGAGCCAGCCTCCTTTTACCCGATTGGCCTTATAAAGCCAAAATGTGATCCCATAGACAATGGCACTCCCCAACTGATATGCCCCTAAACAAATCACAACTAAGTTTACGGGCAGACTACTCAGTCGATTCAACCAGATCAACGCAAGTGAAAGAAAAATAAACCAAATAGAGTGGCTATAGGAAATAGACTTGCTACGTAACAAAAAGCGAAGAAGAAAGCTTCCTAGTCCATCAACTAAAAAGTAAATGGCTAATAGATCCAAGGAAAATTTTGTGAAACCAACACCGTTTCGAAAAATGAGGATCCCAAAAATGACGGCAAGAACCCCAAACAATAAAGTCCGTCTTCTTGCAACTTCTTCAACAGATAATTTTCTCACCATGACACCCTCCTTCAGAGATCAAAGTTCTTTAGACAAATACTATTTTATCAAGTATAATATAAAAAGTAAAGAAACAGTGAAGCTGACAAAAGGAGCATCCTATGAAATACAATCAATATAGTTACTTGGCTCTCGACCAAGCAGATATTCTAAAAGAATTAAAAGAAATCAGTTTTGATCTTCCTCTTCATCTTACAGAAAAAGAACAGTTTGAATGGTTTGTTCGCAAAGTGTTCTTCACTTATAAAAATACAGACTATCCTCTTTCTAACCTAGTGGTGGATGCTGAAACAGATCTCCTAAGTTATTTCCAATCTGACCGCGAATGGTCTCCAAATATTTTCTACACAGTGGCCCTCCAATTACTCGGTTTCCGCTATTTTATTGACTTTGAAGATACAGATAGCTTCTTAAAAGAAGTCCAATTTCCGATTAAATACGGAAACTTGGTAGAAAATCTCTATCACCTCCTCAATACTCGAACAGTCAAAGGGAATTTACTAATTGAGCATTTGGTTAGTGATGGCTTAATCCCTGAAGACAATCGCTACCACTTTTTCAACGGAAAAAGTCTAGCCACCTTTAACTGCCATGATGTGATCCGTGAAGTGGTCTATGTAGAAAGTCGAATTGATAGCGATCAGGATGGTCTTCCAGATTTGGTCAAGGTCAATATTATTCGCCCTCGCTATGAAGGAAAAATTCCAGCCGTCATGACTGCTAGCCCTTATCACCAAGGAACCAATGACAAGGCTAGTGACAAGGCGCTCTATAATATGAATGTGAACCTCCAGGTCAAAGAACCTCATACCATTCAAGTAGAAGAACCTCAATTAGAATTGGTGGATCCTGTCGGTTCAGCCCAACTAGTCTCTGAGACCGAAGAAACCCTCACTCATATCAACAGCAGTTATACTCTCAATGACTACCTGCTCGCTCGTGGCTTTGCCAATCTCTACGTCTCCGGTCTTGGAACCAAGGATTCCCAAGGCTTGATGACCAACGGGGATTACCGTCAAATAGAGGCCTATAAAAATGTCATCGACTGGCTCAACGGACGCTGTCGTGCCTTCACAGATCATACACGCAAACGCCAAGTTAAGGCTGATTGGTCTAATGGCAAGGTTGCTACGACGGGCTTATCCTACCTAGGGACCATGTCTAACGGCCTTGCGACCACCGGTGTTGATGGCCTAGAAGTCATCATCGCAGAAGCTGGTATTTCCTCTTGGTACAACTACTATCGCGAAAACGGACTCGTGACGAGTCCTGGTGGCTATCCTGGAGAGGATTTTGATTCGCTTGCTGAGTTGACCTATTCCCGCGCCCTTCGGGCTGGAGACTATCTCCGCCACCACGCAGCCCATGTCGCTGATTTGGAAGAGGTTAAAAAGCAATTGGATCGCAAAACAGGAGACTACAATCAATTCTGGCACGATCGCAATTATCTCTTAAATGCAAATCGGGTCAAGGCAGAGGTTGTCTTTACCCATGGCTCCCAAGACTGGAACGTCAAACCGCTTCACGTCTTTAACATGTTCCAAGCCCTTCCAGCAAGCATCAAGAAACACCTCTTCTACCACAATGGTGCCCATGTTTACCTCAACAACTGGCAATCCATTGACTTCCGTGAGAGCATGAATGCCCTTCTCTCTAAAAAATTGCTAGGCTACGATTCAAGCTATGAATTGCCTACTGTTATCTGGCAGGACAATACAGGAGAACAAAGTTGGACTTCCTTGGATGATTTTGGCAATCAAACAAGTCAGCGGACCTTCCTACTCGGAGATGGTGAAAAAGTCATCCAAAACCGCTACGAGACAAAAGATTACGAGCGCTATGGCAAGGCTTATCCGACCTTCTTAAGCGATCTTTACCAAGACAAGGCCCAACAGGTGACGATCGATCTTCCAATCGAAGAAGACCTGCACCTCAACGGGAAAGCTCGCCTTCACCTGCGACTTCACTCCAGCACCAATAAAGGCCTTCTCTCAGCCCAACTCTTAGAGCTTGGAAGCAAGAAATACCTCCAACCCTATCCTGCAGTCTTATCGGTCCGTACGCTGGATAACGGTCGCTACCATATGCTAGACAACTTGACCGAGTTGCCATTCAAGGAAGCGGGCCAACGAGTCATTTCTAAAGGTTATCTCAACCTCCAAAACCGGCATGACCTCTTAGAGGTTGAGGCCGTAACGCCAGGCGAGTGGATGGAATTTGACTTTGAACTCCAACCAACCATCTACAAGCTCGAAAAAGGCGCAACCCTTCGCTTGGTCCTCTACACGACGGACTTTGAAATCACTGTGCGTGATCAAACCGATTACCAACTCACCATTGACTTAGCACAATCAAGCCTCCATCTTCCTGAAATGACAGAGGCCCACTAATCGTGGTATCAAGGCTTAGCCTTTCTTTGCTTCATTTGACAGCTTAGCCTACTTATGTTACTATCTAATAGAGTATTTCATAGAAAAAGATATTAGAGGAAGTTATGGCGATTGAAAAAACTGTCAGCGAAATTGCTGAAATTTTAGGAGTCAGCCGCCAGGCGGTCAATAACCGTGTCAAGGCGCTGGCTCCAGAAGATACCCAAAAAAACGAAAAAGGGGTTACCGTTGTAACCCGTAGTGGCTTGATCAAGCTCGAAGAAATCTACAAAAAAACTATTTTTGAAGATGAGCCAGTCAGCGATGATGTGAAGCAACGCGAATTGATGGAAATTTTGGTGGATGAAAAAAATGCTGAAATCGTCCGTCTCTACGAGCAACTCAAGGCCAAAGACGAGCAACTCGCTAAGAAAGATGAACAGTTGCGCGTGAAAGACGTTCAAATTGCTGAAAAAGACAAGCAATTGGACCAACAACAACAATTGACTTTACAAGCAATGAACGATCGCGATACCTTGAAACTTGAACTCGAACAAGCCAACGAAAAAGTTCAAGAGCAAGAAAGCAAAGGTTTCTGGGCACGCGTTTTCCGTCGATAATCCGGGGCTGGATCCTACCAGTCCCTTTTCTTTTCTACCACAGGAGATTTCCCATGAAAGCATTAGAAGATTATATCGCCTTCGATCTCGAATTTAACCAATACGAAGGGGCCTATCAGATTATCCAGGTGTCTGCCGTGCGTTTTACGGACGGTAAAGAAGTCGATCACTACGACTCCTACGTCTACACCGATAAGCCCCTAAAAAGCTTTATTAACGGCCTGACTGGCATTACCCAGGACAAGATCCAAAATGCCCCACAACTCGAACAGGTCCTCAGCGAATTCAAGGCCTTCGTTGGAGATCGACCCTTGATCGGATACAATGCCCTGAAGAGCGACCTTCCCATCCTGCTTGAAAATGGCTTAGATTTAGAAGACCAGTACGCCGTTGATGTCTTTGACCAAGCTTTCGAGCGTCGTCCATCTGACCTCCACGGCATTAAAAATCTCCAACTCCACACCGTTGCAGAATTTTTGGGAGTCGCAGGAAAATCACACGATAGCTTAGAGGACGCCCGCATGACAGCTCTTGTCTACGAACAATTCCTCGAATTTGATCAAGGCCGCACCCTCCTTGACGAGCAAGAGAACTTCTCCACCAACCCCTTCGGAGGCTTGGACTTATCCGGATTTTTTGATGAATAAAAAGAGAGAGTGGGACAGAAATCGGTAATTCGTTAGAATTCGATTTCGTCGTCCCACCTCCGCACAGTTGAGTAGGGCTGTAAAAGCTGAAGAAATCAGCGTAGTAGAGCCCACTCAACCACTGCGTCTTGCTCGACAATCCAAAAACAATTAAGAGGCTAGGACTTTTGTCCCAGCCTCTTTTGAGTTAATGAAAACTTCCTTAGCTTAAAATGGTAATTTCCCTGCGAAAGCACCGAGTTTTTTCTTGGTTGCAGCATCAATTTCTTCAATGGCAGCATTGATGGCTTGAACCGTCATATCAGAAAGAGTTTCTGTATCTTCAGGATCGACCACTGCAACATTGAAATCAATGGAGACGACCTTCTTATCACCTGTAAGAGTCGCGACAACCAAATCTTGAGCAGATTTTCCGACAAATTGAGTTGCAGCTAGCTCCGCTTGGCTTTGCTCCATTTGCTTTTGCAATTTTTGAGCTTGCTTCATCATATTTTGCATATTCATCATAGCAATAACATTCCTTCCAAATTGTGAAATTTACAGTTCATTATACCATTTTTTAGACGCTTGGAAAAGCCTAGGTGAGGGAACTCTGACATCATGCCTGCTGTTTCAGGCAATTTCATGAAGAGAGAAAAGAGTTTTGAAATCTGTGGGCCTCATCTTCCCTTAAAAGCCAGAATGTTCTTTCAAATACTCCTCTTCTTCCTTGGTCGAAGGCCGTCCTAAGATGGCATTCCGATGTGGATAACGCCCAAATTGTTGAAGAATGTCCATGTGCATCTTCTCATACTTCAAACGCTTTTCTAAGCCCGGTTGATCAAATAGGCGCAGAGCTTCTTCATGAATGGTTAAAGATTCCGAATGCATAAAGGGCATGTAGAAAAAGCCTCTTTGTACAACTGGTAATTCTTGAGCTTGTGTTAGGCCTTCTTGGGCCAAGACCAAGGCCAGGGAATCTGTCGCAAAAGCTTGGGCAGTCCCTCGAAAAATATTGCGAGGAATTTGGTCCAAGAGCAAAATCTCTGCTAAACGCCCTTCTGCCGTAGCCCGCCAGTGAAACAATTCCCCACGACTGGCCTTCCAATAAAGTTCCTCAAAGCGCTCCCGCATTTCTTGATCCAGTGCTTCTGATTTTTTGAACCAATCCTCTGGCTTCAACTCTTCGAACCAGAACCTTATCACTTCCTTCATTGCTTAACCTGCCATAATTTTTTCTTTTGTTTTTTCATCCAATGCATCATTCATCCGGCCGTACTTATATCCAGCCAAATCCAAGGCTACATAGGTAAATCCGATTTTTTTCATGTAGTCATTGATCTTGTCATGCAGTTGGATGGCTTTAAGCAGATGGTCTTCTTCCACTTCGATGCGCGCCAAGTCTCCATGCACACGCACACGGACTTGCTCAAAGCCAAGTCCTACAAGGAACTCTTCCCCTTCAAAAACCCGTTGTACATTTTCTGAAGTGATTTTCACTCCGTATGGGAAGCGTGAGGCAACGCTACAAGATGGCACCTTATTCCAATTGGAGACCCCTCTTTCCTTGGCCAATTGACGAATTTCTGTCTTATAGAGGCCGGCTTCTTGCAAGACACTGCGGACACCCGCTTCGTCCCGAGCCTTGATACCAGGGCGAAAATCGTCGATATCATCCATAATATTGCCGTCTACCAATTGCTTAAAGCCCAGTTCTGTAACTGAATCCTTAATAGTTTGGTACATCAATTGTTTGGTGTAATACCAAATATTGGGCGTATTGGCAGCAATCCGTGGATCACTCAATTCTCTCATTTCCAGTCCAAGCACAGGTGCTCCTAGCTGATCGGCCAAGTCGAGCGCTAGATCGAATTCTTCATTTGAAAACATCTCAGAGTTCACGACGGCCGCAATAACATTGTCAGGTCCCAAGGTATCCAAGGCCACCTTCAAGAGATAAGAGCTGTCAATCCCACCTGAATAGGTAACGGCTACTTTTCCGATTTCCCGCAAAATATCTTGTAATTTTTCTTCTTTTTCTTTTCTGATTTGTGCTTCTGTTGCCATGTTAGAATGTTTCCCTTCCAATAAATTCTTCAATTCGTTCGATGTCCAAAATAACGATCTTTTGCTGTCGAATGTCTAAAACTCCCTCCCGCTTTAATTCGTTCAGTATGCGGTTGACACTGTTTCGGGTTGAGATCCCACAAAAACCAGCAATATCTTCATTGGTAATATTAAAATCAATCAAGATACCATCGTCCTGCTCTACCCCAAACAAACTGCACAGCTTTTGTAGGTGAAAACAAACTGCGCCTTTTTTCCCATTCATCATCATGTACTGCTGGGATTCCATACTCTCAGACAGTTTATTGCGATAATAATCCCGTACGTAATCTTGCAGTTCCTTTTTCTCTTTGACAAAGGTCCAGAACTTGACCCGAGGAATCCGGTAAAAACTAGCCTCAGCTGTCTCGACGCGCACGTTAAAAGGCGAGTCCGTATAATTGGATACCTCATCCCGTAACAAGGATACAATATCGGTCGCTTTTAAATAGGAAAAGTTAAATTCTCGACCATCACGCATGATGACACTGGTCTTGACAACCCCTTCTTTTAAAATATAGATATAGTCCTCTTTAATCCCGCGATAAGAGAGGTAGCTGTGGTATTTTTTCTTGATAATGGGCGTTCGCCTCTCTTCCAAGAATTTCACTAAAAATGCTGAATCCACGCGCGTTTTTCCTCCTGTTTTGGCTCTTCATAGAAGTCACACTAATGATACACCTGTTCAAAACGAACGACGTTAACATTTGTTGACATCAATTGGTGCACACCTCTTTTTAAAAAGAATTATACTATAAGTATCAGTATTAATAAAGGAGATCGCAAATAATGGTAGAAATTAAATTACCGTACGACAAAAAATCGATTGTTGCAAAGATTCCAGATGAAAACTTTGCAGGATTGTTAGAGTCTAAGGCGGAAAACTTCCATAACCCACTGTCTGAAGAAGAAACTGTTGAACGTTCAATGGACAACCCTATCGGCAGCCCTACTTTGGAAGAACTTGCTAAAGGCAAAAAAGACATCGTGTTGATCAGTTCTGACCACACTCGTCCCGTTCCTTCTCACATCATCACTCCAATCATTTTGCGTCGTATTCGCTCAGTTAACCCTGATGCACGCGTGCGTATCTTGGTTGCTACTGGTTTCCACCGTCCTTCAACTCGTGAAGAATTGATCAATAAATACGGCCAAGAAATCGTTGACAATGAAGAAATCGTTATGCACATTTCAACAAACGACGATGACATGGTGAAAATCGGTCAACTTCCTTCAGGTGGTGATTGTATCATCAATAAGATCGCTGCTGAAGCTGACTTGTTGATAGCAGAAGGATTCATCGAATCTCACTTCTTTGCTGGTTTCTCAGGTGGACGTAAATCAGTCCTTCCAGGTATCGCATCATACAAAACTATCATGGCGAACCACTCAGGTGACTTCATCAATTCTGATAAGGCACGTACTGGTAACCTTGACCACAACCCAATCCACGAAGATATGCTTTACGCTGCTCGTACTGCAAACTTGGCCTTCATCGTCAACGTTGTATTGGACGGCGAAAAACACATCATCGGATCTTTCGCTGGGGACATGGTTGAAGCCCACAAAGTTGGTTGTGACTTCGTTGCAGACTTGGCACGTGTGTCTAAGATCGAAAGCGACATCACAATTTCAACAAACGGTGGTTTCCCACTTGACCAAAACATCTACCAAGCTGTTAAAGGGATGACTGCAGCCGAAGCTTCTAACAAAGAAGGCGGAACAATCATCATGGTAGCTGGATGTGCAGACGGTCACGGTGGAGAAGGTTTCTATCGCAACCTTGCTGACGTAGAAGATCCAAAAGAATTCTTGGAACAAGCCATCAATACACCTCGTTTAGAGACTGTCCCAGACCAATGGACTTCTCAAATCTTGGCACGTATTTTGGTACACCACCATGTTATCTTTGTATCTGACCTTGTAGATCCTGAATTGATCAAAGGTATGCATATGGAACTTGCAACTTCATTTGACGAAGCGCTTGAAAAAGCCTTTGCTCGTGAAGGAAAAGATGCTAAAGTAACTGTTATCCGCGACGGACTTTCTGTCGTTGTTGAATAGAATCAAACATGGATTTTCAACCCAATCTAGAACAAACACTCCGTTCTTTGCAAGCGGGCCATCTCTCCGTTGAGGATGCGCTGGAGCAAATCAACGGGGTTAAAGAGCTAGGGTATGCAGCAATTGATACTGACCGGCAACGTCGCAACGGCTTCCCTGAAGTCGTATACGGCGAAGGAAAGACAGTTGAGCAAATTGAAGGAATCCTGCAATTTCTTTCACAGAAAGAATTGCCGATCCTCACAACAAGAGTCTCTCTCCAAAAGGGAGAGGCTCTTTCTCAGCGCTTTCCGACTGGCCACTATTATCCGGAAGCCCGCTGCTTCGTTATCAACTCTAAAAAGGAAGAAGCCGATCCTGAACACTACATTGCGGTCGTCACAGCAGGGACAAGTGATGTTCCTGTTGCAGAAGAAGCTGCAGTCACTGCAGAAACCTTTGGCCATTCGGTTCGCCGAATCTATGATGTGGGAGTCGCCGGCATCCATCGCCTCTTCAATCGCTTAGAAGAGATCCAAAAAGCCAGTGTGATCATCGTGATTGCCGGTATGGAAGGAGCTCTTGTTAGTGTTGTAGGAGGTCTTGTGGATGTTCCCGTTATTGCCGTTCCGACCAGCATTGGATACGGAAGCAACCTTCAAGGGCTAACAACCTTGATGAGTATGTTGACCTCTTGCGCTTCTGGCGTAACGGTCGTCAACATTGATAACGGATTTGGTGCAGCTTATTCAGCATGTATGATCAATCGACTCAACCACAATCGAAAGGAAAACTGATGACCAGTCTATTTTTAGAACCTTTTTCTGGAATAAGTGGCGATATGCTCAATGGTCTTCTTGTGGACCTTGGGGCAGATGTCGAGCTTCTTCACACAGAACTCGAGAAACTGGGAGTGGATGGTTTCCACCTCCACGTTCATCGCGTCGCAAAGAGCGCAATTTGGGGAACTGATTTTGATGTTCACCTTCACCACGGGGAGAAAGATACGGGGATTGAAGGTGATTTTGATCACGATCATGAACATCATCACGATCATGAACACCATCACGATCACGAACATCATCACGATCATGAACATCATCATCACCATTCCCACGCGGATGCTCGCAGTTATGCGGATATCCACGATCTGATTGCCGCTTCACAGTTGAGTCCTTTTGTGAAAGAAAAGAGTCTTGAAGTCTTTCTTGATATCGCAAAGGCCGAAGCAGCTGTGCATAACATGCCTGTCGAACAGATTCATTTCCATGAAATTGGTGCAATTGACTCCATCGTCGATATCGTTAGCTTTTTCATCCTAGTGGAATCGCTCGGTATCGATACAGTTTACTCTACTCCTCTCACTGAGGGAAGTGGGACTATTTCAGTTGCCCATGGAGAAATGCCTGTTCCGGTTCCCGCTGTGATGCAGTTGAGAAAAGGAACGACTATTCCGATTACTCAAGACTTCACAGTTAAAACGGAGTTGATTACTCCGACAGGGTTAGCCCTCCTTAAAGCATTGTCACCAATCTTTGAACCAATCCCCTCTCACCTTTCCATCGAAAGTGTGGGCTATGGATTTGGTAAAAGAGAGACTGGAAAATTCAATGCTTTACGCGGTTCGCTATTGAAAGAAGACACCTCTCACAGCACCACTGTTGTTCATCGCACGGAAGATCAAATTATTGAGATCACCACTACGATCGATGATCAAACACCAGAGCAACTCGGTTATATTATCCACCGTTTCCTGGACGCTGGAGCTTTAGATGTCTACTATCGTAGCGTCGTTATGAAAAAGAATCGCCCTGGCTTTGAATTGATTCTCTTGATTCAAGGAAGTCAGTTGGAAGATTTTTCAGCCCTCTTGTTCAAAGAAACCAGTACCATTGGTTTTCGATACCAACAAGTCGACCGAAAGGTCATGCAACGTCGATTTGAACAAATCGATACGGAATTTGGACCCGTTACGGTAAAAATTAACCAGTACGGATCTACCACTAAAAAAACACTTGAATACGAAGACTGTCAGCGTATTGCTACGGAGATGCAGTTGCCGATTCAAGAAGTTTATCACCAATTACAAAAATACATTTATTAATTTAGGAGACATTAATTAACATGACACATCAATTACTTGCAGAAGTTATGAGTACAGCTTTGATGATTATCTTCGGGGTTGGCGTACACTGTGACGACGTTTTGAAGAAAACAAAATATGCTGGAACTGGACACTTATTCGCGATCACTACATGGGCATTCGGTATCACTGTCTGCTTGTTCGTCTTTGGTGGCGTTTCAATGAACCCTGCTATGGCTTTGCTGAAAGTCCTTCTTGGTAAATTGACAATCGCTCAATTCTTCCCAATTGCAATCGCTGAAATGATCGGTGCCTTCCTTGGTGCAGTCATTGCTTACTTTATGTACGCAGACCACTTCAAGATTTCTGAAGGTCAAATTGATGGTGTTGCTATCCGTAACATCTTCTCAACTAACCCTAACTGCCGTAACCTTCCACGTAACTACTTCGTCGAAGCGTTCGCAACATTTATCTTCTTGACATCTATCATGGCTGCTGAACACGCCAACGAAGCAATGCTTCCATTCACTGTTGGTTTGATCGTTTGGGCTATCGGTATGGGTCTTGGTGGTACTACAGGTTTCGCGATGAACCAAGCGCGTGACCTTGGACCTCGTTTCGCTTACCAAATCTTGCCAATCAAAGATAAAGTAAACAACGACTGGCAATATGGTCTTCTTGTACCAGGTACTGCTCCATTTGTTGGTGCTGTCCTTGCCTTCTTCTTCATCCGTTACTTCCTTGGAATCATGTAATAAGTTGATCGAAGAATCATTCAAAAGCAAGCATCGAAGGGTGCTTGTTTTTTTGATTCCTTCATTTTCCGAAGCCGTCCATAAAATGATATAATGGACAAAGCAAATCATGAAAGAAACAAAAGAAGGAAGAACGACATGACTCATTTTCACACCATTGTCATCGGTGGTGGCCCAGCAGGTATGATGGCGACCATTGCCAGCGCCTCTTATGGCCAACCTACACTACTAATCGAAAAAAATAAAAAGCTGGGTAAGAAACTTGCAGGTACCGGAGGGGGTCGCTGTAATGTCACAAACAACGGGACCTTAGACGATTTGATGGCCGGTATCCCTGGAAATGGCCGTTTCCTTTACAGTGTGTTTTCCCAATTTGATAATCATGATATCATCCAATTTTTTACCGATAATGGCGTCAAGTTAAAAGTCGAAGACCATGGCCGGGTCTTTCCTGTTAGTGATCAATCTCGCACCATTATTCAAGCCTTAGAAAATAAGATTCTTGAGCTTGGTGCTAGCATTGCCACCAACTGTGAAGTGGTCTCTGTCACCAAGCCAGAAGACGTCTTCATCGTCAAATCAGCTGAAAACACTTGGACAGCTGATAAGCTGATCGTTACGACTGGAGGCAAATCCTACCCTTCTACCGGCTCTACTGGCTACGGACACGAAATTGCCCGTCACTTCAAACATAACATTACGGATCTAGAAGCGGCAGAAAGCCCTCTTTTGACATATTTCCCACACAAGGCCCTCCAAGGGATCTCTCTGACAGATGTGACCCTCAGCTACGGTAAACACATCATCACACACGACCTTCTCTTTACCCATTTTGGACTTTCTGGCCCTGCAGCCCTTCGGATGTCCAGCTTTGTTAAAGGCGGGGAAATCTTATCTCTGGACCTCCTTCCGACTACTTCTTCTCAAGACTTAAAAGACTTTCTAGAAGAGCATCGAGAAAAGGCCATTAAAAATAGCCTCAAAGCCCTGCTTCCTGAACGATTAGCTGATTTCTTGGCGCAAGGATTCCCTGAAAAAGCCAAGCAACTCACTCCTCTTCAAACAGAAGAGCTCATTCAAAAGATCAAAGAGCTACCTATCCCCGTCACTGGGAAGATGTCACTAGCCAAATCCTTTGTCACCAAGGGTGGTGTCAGCCTTAAAGAAATCAATCCTAAAACCCTAGAAAGTAAGCTCGTTCCTGGACTCCACTTTGCAGGAGAAGTCCTCGATATCAATGCCCATACAGGCGGTTTTAATATTACAGCCGCCCTCTGTACCGGTTGGGTAGCAGGGAGCCTTCATTATTAAAAAAAACGAACTCGATTTTCCATCGAGTTCGTCTTTTTATTGTTCTTTGGTTAATGAAAAACGGAAATCATTGTATTTGGTGTAGTCAAATTCTGTATTGACAGGCGCTGTGAAAACAATCGGGGTATAGTGTCCTTCTTCTAAGACAAAACCTGGCTCCAGTCGGAAGTTGGCTACACCTAGCCCTGTGATCCCAGGAAGCAAGGCATCAGCTCCATCCAATCCTTCTGACTCCCAATAGTAGATATTGCCTGTTGCTTTTACTGCTCTTGCTGTATAGGTAGCTGTCCGAGTTGGTTCGCTATCATTTTTGAAGCTAACCACTGTTGTCACATCTCCATTGGCATCCACTGTCATTTTAATCGCATCCGCTTGTGGGCTAGATCCTACCCAAGTTCCCACCAGTTCTGCAGGGACAGTAGCTTGCGTCGTAGTAGACGCATTGTCAGTCTTACTAGAGTCTTTTGCAGCTGTCGCGCTACTGGCTTGAGTCGAAGAGCTAGCTGTATCGTTTGCCTGAGAGGAAGATGCCGCACTCTTTTTGCTATTACTTTTGGCTTTTTTCTCTACCTTGCTGGTAGATGCTTTTTCGGATGAGGAAGCTGTTTTTTTATCCTTAGCACCACAACCACCGAGAGCTAGACCAAGTGAAGCAGCCACCAGAACAGCGGCACTCCAACGGAAGATTGATTTTTTCATACGATCACCTCTTTATCTTTCTGACTTCCATTATACTCCAATTGTTACAAAAATCAAGTTTTTTGTAACAATTGTAATTTTTTTGTAACATATTTTCCCATTTAAAACACCAATCGCAATAGGGCGATCAAGACAATTCCAAACAAAACGGTTCCCATAAGGTTTTTGTAACGAAAGGCGACAAAGAGACTGGGAATGGTCACTACTAGGTCCAACCAGTGAAACTGCGGGAGGCTTCCAATTTTTCCATCTACTAAGCTTGATAAAACCAAGGCAAAGATAATGGAAATGGGCAGGTATTTGAGAAAGCGGGTCACAGGAGCCGGCAGTCCCTTGTATTTGACTAAGAGGAAGGGCAAGATCCGAGGAATCCAGGTAACGAGGGCTGAGGCCAGAATGGCCATGAAGATATAACTATTCACGCGCATCACAGACCACCCCCACAAAACAGCCGATCAAGGTCGCAGCTAACACTGCTAGAGGTTGCGAAACAAAAAAGAGTAAGAGAAAGAAACTCACTGCTACTGCTAACAGCACCATGAGCATGGTCTTGGTCTTTTCTGTTAGTTGCATTCCTTGAAACTGGGCTGCAAAAATCCCAATAAACATAGCCACTAAGGCAAAATCAAGCCCAAAAGCCTTTGGATCAGGTAGGAGAGATCCCAGAGCTGTTCCGATAACCGTCGCACTGATCCAAGCCACATAGCCTACTAGATTGTTCCCATGCATCCAAGGAACTGTAATGGTATCCGTCTTTAACTTCTCACTCAAGTAGACCCCATAACTCTCATCGGTCAGGAGACTTCCAATCCCAATGGTATGAGCAAGGCTCGCATCCTTAAAATCCGTGGACGTATGCAGACTCATCAACATATTCCGGAGATTGATCAAACACACCGTCAAGGCCATATTCAGAATCGAAGAGTGGGCCGCAATCAGAGAGAGCATCGCAAACTGAGCTGCCCCAGCATAGACCAAGACACTCATCAAGGCCATCTCCAAAGGAGAAAGATAGGGAGACGCCACCACACCGCAAGCTAGGCCAATACTGATATAGCCCAAAGCAGTCGGTAGCGCGTCCCTCACCCCCTGCCAAAAATCTTTTTCCACTCTCTCACTCCTTTCTGAATCATTGACCTCTATTATAACACAAGAAAAAAAGTTGAAAAGGGACCAATGAGAGAGAATGGATAAGCCTCGATATATTTCTATCTCTCCCCTAATGATTCACTTTTAAATCCGACATCTCTAATGACATCTTTTCTTCTTGTGTCATGCTCTCGACAATTTGTTTTTGCTCGCTGGATATTGGCAAGATCAAAATCGTAGCAGATTGATCCGGCAATGCTCCACTGTCACTAATTTTATAGCCAATCCGTTGATGTTGATAAATGAATTGCCCATCATATTTCCAATTTAATGAAAAGTCAAAATCCTTATCAATTTGAAATCCAGCTTTGTTAATCAATAGAAAAACGGCATATTCTTGTTGATTAGATGAGAAAGTTGCTCCAGTATAGTTGATCGATAGGCTTCCTTTATTTCCAAGTTCTGGATGTTCCTTGGTTAATTTCTTCCCTAATTCAATTACATTTGATTCTTTTCCTTCATACTGTGGTCCCACCACAAACTGCAAGCCTTTTTCATTTTTAACAGTTGAAGACTCTTTTGAAATCTGCTCCGTTTTGCTCTGCGAAGAATCTTTTGATTCCTGTCGAGACTGGACGCATGCTGTTAATGATAGAAGCGCTACTAACAAAACGATCGTTTTTTCATCATTTCTACTCCTTTTTCTTGTCCATTTCATTCTAGTTACTTTTTTCGATGACTATCTCTTCTACACTATCAAACTGTAAATTCCCTGTTTTAGCTCCTAAAAGAACTGGAACTTTACCAAATTCAAAGGTCAATAGAAAAGCCGTAAGAATACCGCCTATCACCAAAAAGATCCCCTCTTGTCCATTATTGTTGAATAAATACATGGCTAAACAGGCCAGTAAGACAACATTTAATAGATGGGCATCAAAAATTTGCTTTCTTTCTGGTATCGGCTTGAAAGTCACCCTGTATCTCTTCCTCGCTGTAGGAAATAGATTCTTAACTTTTTTACGAGCCTTTGCTATAGAAAATCGAAAGAACGCAAAAGATATAAGCATGGCAACCATGAATAAGACCATCTTTAGAAAAATTTGCTGACTAATATCATACTCACTGAATAGATTTTGTAAGAGTCTATAAACCACTCCAACAAATGGCTGGACTATAATGGCTGCTGTCCCTCCTTTTATTTTATTGATGGGTGTGCCTGGAATTTCAACTTTTTTATTTACTTCCATCATCTCAACAGTGATAGCTTCCGTTGGCATCCCCCAATAATAGAGCTTAGGCTTCATGGTACTAGCATCTAACAGAAATTTTTTGCCATTGTACTCTACCAGTTGGTGACAGAAAATACTTGTTTCTTTATATTCTAACATCCTATTTACTTCCTACATGCTTTCAACATAGCGTCCTAGACGGTACTAACCTGATCAAATCCAGCTTTCTTCTCCCAACCTTCCAGATGAGGCTTTACTCAGCCAATTCACCACCTTTTCCATTGTAGTATTGTTTAAACTCATCATAAGAACGAATTTCATGTTCTTGACCATCTATTGAGTACCGAGCTTCAATTTTTACACCAGGTAAGGTGTCCTGTCCTTTAGGTGCAAACCAGTGAAGAAGAGTATCAAACCATTCCTTACTACTTAACAACTGTAATCTAGGTTCAATCCAGTACTCACCACTCAACATTTTCTCTTTGAATTCCGGATAAATTACAAATAAATTGATATCTGTATTTACATTCTTAGCCTGTTTCTGAAATTTAAATCCTGCTTGAAGGTCAAAACCGGTATTCTTATCGATTAATTCCATTAAATTTGTATAGTCTATTATTTTTTCCTTAACTGCACTGCCCTCTGGGATGGCATATTTGCTATAGTATTTCTGTTCATCCAACTTGTAATAAATATTTTTCCCATTTCCAATACTACGTTCCATTGCGCTACGAGAATCAAAATAGATTAGATCTACAACACTTACTCCACTATTAACATTTATTTGATAATCATAAATAAAGGCTTTTGGTGCTGTCTTACGAATCTCATCTAAAGCATTTACGGTTGTTTCTTTAAAATGATTGTCAATCTCGTAATATCGGAATCCGACATACTCCCATTTTATTCTGTCATCGGTTTTTACATAGTCAAAACCAACCAGATACTTCCCATCAACCAAGGTCAGATCCTTACTCAAAACAAATTGATTTTTCTCACCAAATAGCTGAACATCCTTGAGATTCCCTTCATGAATGATTTTTGTTGAGCTAGGTCTCTTTTCGATAGGTTTTTTCTTAGTCTCTGAAGGTTTAAAATAAAACACCAAACCAACTATAACACCCAATATGAAAACCAGTTTCAAACTTAAAATTTTTTTCAATACATCCACCTACTTTTCAAAATCCTCTTGACCATCAGAGATTTTCTTACTTACCATTTTCCACTTCTTGAGATATGATCTCTATCATATAAGGCCATTTGGATAATTGGTAATCAAATTTAAACATAAATATCACTAAAAAACTAATGAGCAAAAAGAGGACTGCAATGGTTTCATTGCCAATCACAAACAAAAGAATCGCGGCTACAGTTAGGAGTCTAAAAAGATTAAGGATACAGGTGAAGTACACCCTTCGTCTCTTCAAGGACCTGATCAATTTTTTTCCTTGATCCTCCTCTAACTTGGATGGCTGTAATTTCAGACTCGCATGGTAATATCGAATGATCCACGCCGCAAGAAAGTAGGAGAAGACACCTAAAATTGGAATCGTTCCAAGTCGTACCAACTGATTGTCAAATATTCCAGCCTCCGCTAATCCATCCGAAATTTTGTTGATAATAAATAATGTAATAGGGAGCAGTACATAAGACCAGTAGTTAGGAGAAGATGTCTCTTCTAGTATGACTTTTTCCTCCCAATCAAAATGGAAATTCTTGTTCTCCCATATTCCTAAATTAATCATTGTTTGCATAACAACCTCTTTTTCACTCTCCTTGTATGTTTTCTAAAAATTCTCTCAGTATCAATATGAAAAAGATTTACCGTTATAATACTTTTGAATCTCGTCGAACTGAGAGATTTTCGTATCCTTATTTTCTATACTCAGTTCTTTAGGTAGGTAAGCATGATCGTACACAGAAGAACCTAATTTAAGAAATTCTGATTCAAGATCTATCAATTCTTTTCCATTCGTAATGGCACCATTCTCAGAATTGATCACTTTATACGCAAAACCTTCTGGTTTTGAAAAGAGTTTAAATGCTGTCGGATAAGATGCTCTTAAATTGATATCCCCTTTGAAAGATTTTTCCTTCCAAAAATAATTATCAAACGGAAGAACTCCAGCAGTGTAGCCTTTACGGGTAGAAATGGAGAGATACACTCTATTTTTCTCATTAACTTCTTCTTCCGTTATTTCTTTATCGATTTTAAGGGTTTTAAGATTAAGCAAGAAATAACGTGACTGAGTTTGCTTCATAATTTTAATGATAGCGTAGTCATTCCCATTCATTTTTCGAAGAGTAGGGAAAGGACTATAGAGCTCAAAATCATCGTTTTTTACATACTCCACCATCATCTTCCAAAGATCGACTTCCTTTCGTTTCGCCTTACTCCCTGTTAAATCATAGATTTCTAAATGGGCGTATTCATCTGACTTCATTTTTTTCGATGGAATAATATCTCTTACTCTGTTTCTTTTCCTAACCAAATAATTAGAGTTCACCTCAACCCAATCTGATGAATCGGGAGACTGTAAAGATTTCTTCCGTTCTTTTTCATCAAACTTCCATTCGACCAGAAGCCCATTTTTATTATGGATAAATTGAAAGTCTTTAATGTCGGATTTCGCATTATAGACCGAAAATTCGTAGGACTCTTTACTCTTATCACTTTTTTCAATTTTCTTTTGTGATTCGCATCCTGCAACCAGTAGCAAACAGACAACAATGACAAGAATCGTACCAATTCTATATTTAGAGCTCTTCTCTTTCTTCATATCTATTCTCTCCCTCACCATTCTTTTTTTCCTTCTATCATACCGAATTTTCTTTCACCTCGCAAATCCGCTACTAGTTGGTGAGATCCCAGCAAAAAAGCCATTGGAATCGCACATCCAATTGGCTCCTTTTTCTTATTCAATTCCTTCAAAGGCTAGGCTTGGTTTGGCATTGAGGTCCCAGCCTGCGAAGTTTTCTTTGTTCCACTCACTGACACTGGCATAGGCGATCATCCCTGCATTATCCCCGCAGAGGCGCAGAGGCGGAATGATGACCTTAACATCTGTGATCTCAGAAGCCAAGCGTTCGCGAAGACCTTGGTTAGCTGCGACCCCACCAGCAACGACCAGGGTTTTGACCGGATATTTTTCTAAGGCCTTCTTGGTCTTGGCCATGAGAATGTCTAGTACGGCTGCCTGAAAACTTGCAGACAAGTCTGCATTGGAGAGACTTTCTCCTTTTTGCTCGGCATTATGGTGCAGATTGATAAAGGCAGATTTGAGTCCTGAAAAGGAGAATTCCAGATTGTCTTCCTTGATCATGGCCCGAGGGAAATCATAGATATCAGCCCCTTGGTGGGCCAGCTGATCAATCTCACGTCCTGCTGGATAGGTCAAGCCCATCACGCGCCCAACCTTGTCATAAGCCTCTCCGACAGCATCATCACGGGTCTCTCCGACGATCTTATAATCACCCGCTTCACTGACGTAGACTAGTTCTGTATGTCCTCCACTCACCAGCAAGGCCAAAAGCGGAAACTCTAAGGGCTCGACGCTTTGAGCGGCCATCAAATGCCCTGCCATATGATTGACAGGAATCAAAGGAAGTCCATGCGCCCAGGCAAAGGCCTTGGCTGCAGCTAGGCCGACTAAAAGAGCTCCAACTAGGCCTGGACCGTAGGTGACAGCCACAGCTGTGACATCTGCTTCTGTGATACCGGCTTCTTCCAGGGCTTCTTCAATACAAGCGGTGATGACTTCCACATGGTGACGAGAGGCTACCTCAGGCACCACCCCACCAAAACGCTTGTGACTTTCGATTTGACTGGCAATGACATTGGACAAGAGTTGGTCGTCATTTTTCAAGACAGCCACACTGGTCTCATCACAAGATGTCTCAAAAGCCAAAATATATCTATCTTTCATTTGGGTTCCTCTTCATGATCACAGCATCCTCTATGGGATCGTGATAGTAGTTTTTCCTCCGTGCAATTTCTTCAAAATGCATTTTTTTGTATAGGCCTTGGGCCGGTTGATTGGACACGCGCACTTCTAAGAAAATTTCTTTATGGTCCGGCAACTGCGCGAGTAACTGCTGAGCTAGGCCTTGGCCTTGAAAGGCGCGCTTGACCGCAATCTGTAGGACCTCTGCTTCATAGAGAGTCTCTTGAATGGCGACAAATCCAAGGACTTGTCCTTCATCCACAGCTAGGAAATAGGAGGTCGATTCCTGCTCTAAATCGGCTTCAATCTGCTCCAACTTCCAGGGACTCGCTTCATAGACATCTTCCATGACAGCAAGAATGGCAGCCGCATCCTGGCTGCTCCCTTTCTTGATTGTTCCTTTCATCATAGACGCTTGATGTAAGAGGTCGTTGTTTCCGTGTGGTCTTTGAGCCAATTTTCCTCTGCTTCGACCCGTTTGAGATAATGAGGGACAAAATCATGGAGGCTAGCAGTCGCTTGTTTGAGACCGAGACGTCCGATTTTCACTGCATCTGGCAAGGTTTCATAGTAAGTAGCCCTTGGCAGGCTAGAGGCGATCTGCTCCTTAAAGGCCGTGACTTCTCCGACAAAGGTGACCTGCTCACTCGTCGCTGCATGCTCTAGGACTTCCTCAAATGGAAAATACCCTTCTGGTGCGACCAGCTGATCATCTTGGTAAAAACCTGCATAAACGTTGTTCCGACGGGCATCCATGACAGGCACTACCAAACCTTCTAGATCATCTGGCACTAGGGCTAAGAGGCTCGAAACCCCGACCAATTCAATTCCTAAGGTATGAGCCAAGGTCTTTGCGGTTGCGACCGCAATGCGCAGTCCAGTGTAACTCCCAGGACCTTCTGCCACCACGATCCGGTCCAAGTCCTTGGGTGTCAAGTCGATTTGTTGCATCAAAAAATCGATGACCGGCATCAAGGTAATACTATGATTTTTTTTAATGGTTAATGTTGTTTCTGCAAGTAGAGTCTCATCTTCTAAAATCGCTACAGAAAGAGCCTTACTCGAGGTATCAAATGCTAATAATTTCATTTCCTACTCCTCTTGAACTGGATTATATTATACTACAAATTCCCTTCAAATCCCAGCGAAACTCTCCTCTAGAACGCAGGATTTTCCTATCCAAAACCTCTTAAAAGCTTCTCTATTATAGGTCTTTGCCTTTCTGACTTTTCCAGTCTATCTTTTACTTACAGGCGAATTTATGATATAATAATAATTAATTGTATCGAATCAGGTCCACTAGTTGCGAGTAGGAAACTCTAGTGATTGCACTCCTTCGCAGCTAACAAATAGACCGAAATAATGAAAGGAAAATTACTTCATGATTTACAAAGTTTTTTATCAGGAAACAAAAGACCGGAACCCTCGTCGTGAAACCACGCATGCACTTTATCTCGATATTGATGCACCAAATGAACGCGAAGGACGTATCCAAGCACGTCAATTGGTTGAAGCAAACACAGATTTCAACATTGAATTTATCACACCACTTTCTGAGCAACACCTTGCTTACGAGAAAGAGTCAGGTGCTTTTGAACTAACGGAGTACTAATCCATGGCTTATACCTTAAAACCTGAAGAAGTTGGTGTATTTGCCATTGGTGGCCTTGGAGAAATCGGAAAAAATACCTACGGGATCGAATACCAAGATGAAATCATCATTGTCGATGCCGGGATCAAATTTCCAGAAGATGACCTCCTTGGGATCGACTATGTAATCCCGGATTACTCTTATATCGTTGACAATATCGATCGCGTCAAAGCGGTTCTCATTACCCACGGACACGAAGACCACATCGGTGGGATTCCCTTCCTTTTGAAGCAAGCCAATGTCCCTATCTACGCTGGACCTTTGGCGCTTGCCTTGATCCGTGGAAAATTAGAAGAGCACGGCCTTCTTCGTGATGCCAAACTCTACGAAATCAACCAAAACACTGAGCTTCAATTTAAAAATCTTAAAGCAACCTTCTTCCGTACGACTCACTCGATTCCAGAACCTTTGGGGATTGTGATTCACACCCCTCAAGGAAAGATTGTCTGTACCGGAGACTTCAAATTTGACTTCACACCTGTTGGGGAACCGGCTGACCTCCATCGTATGGCGGCCCTTGGGGAAGAAGGCGTTCTCTGTCTGCTTTCAGACTCAACCAACGCGGAAATCCCAACCTTTACTAACTCTGAAAAAGTGGTTGGCCAATCCATCATGAAGATCATCGAAGGCATCCATGGGCGCATCATTTTTGCCTCCTTTGCTTCGAATATCTTCCGTCTCCAACAAGCTGCTGAGGCCGCTGTTAAGACCGGTCGTAAGATCGTCGTCTTTGGACGCTCGATGGAAAAAGCCATCGTCAATGGAATCGAGCTTGGCTACATCAAGGTCCCTGCTGGAACCATTATCGAGCCAAATGAGATCAAAGACTATGCAGCCAATGAAATCCTGATCATGTGTACAGGAAGCCAAGGAGAGCCAATGGCAGCCCTCTCTCGGATTGCCAACGGAACACACCGCCAAGTGCAACTCCAACCAGGAGATACCGTGATCTTCTCTTCTAGTCCAATTCCTGGAAATACAACCAGTGTGAATAAATTGATCAATACGATTTCCGAAGCGGGTGTAGAGGTCATTCACGGGAAGATCAACAATATCCATACCTCTGGACACGGGGGGCAACAAGAACAAAAACTTATGCTCCGCTTGATCAAACCAAAATACTTCATGCCTGTCCATGGTGAATACCGGATGCAGAAGATCCACGCAGGACTTGCGCGTGATTGTGGAGTAGAAAAAGACAATATCTTCATCATGAGTAATGGTGATGTCCTTGCCCTTACAGCCAACTCTGCTCGGATCGCAGGAAGCTTCAACGCTCAAGACATCTATGTCGATGGAAATCGTATCGGTGAAATCGGGGCTGCTGTCCTTCGTGACCGGAGAGACCTTTCCGAAGATGGTGTCGTGCTTGCTGTTGCGACTGTTGACTTCAAATCGAAGATGATCCTGGCTGGACCAGACATCTTGAGCCGTGGTTTTATCTACATGCGTGAATCAGGGGATCTGATCCGTGAAAGCCAACGCATCCTCTTCAACGCTATTCGTATCGCCTTGAAGAACAAAGATGCCAATATCCAAACCGTCAATGGTGCGATTGTCAATGCTCTTCGTCCATTCCTATACGAAAGCACGGAACGTGAACCCATCATTATTCCAATGATTCTCACACCAGATGACGAAAATTAACAAAACAACCAGTTGAGACCACTGTTTCAACTGGTTTTATGATGACTTTTTGAGGATCAAAAAGAGAGTGGGACAGAAATCGGTAATTCGTTAGAATTCGATTTCGTCGTCCCACCTCCGCACAGTTGAGTAGGGCTGTAAAAGCTGATGAAATCAGCGTAGTAGAGCCCACTCAACCACTGCGTCTTGCTCGACAATCCAAAAATAATTGAGAGGCTAGGACTTTTGTCCTAGCCTCTTTACTCTTGTTTCTTAATAAAGATCTAAATAGTTGTCTACTTCCCATTGAGATACGAAAGTCGCATAGCTTGCCCATTCGATTCGTTTGGCTTCAAGGAAGCTGGTGTAGATGTGCTCACCCAAGGCAGCTTTTACCACTTCGTCTTCTGTCAAGGCTTTCAAGGCATTGTGAAGGGTAGAAGGGAGATCTGTGATTCCAGCTGCTCTACGTTCTTCTGGTGTCATCACATAGATATTTTCTTCGATCGGAGCAGGTGCTTCGATTTTATTTTCAATACCGTGAAGGCCGACTTCAAGCAAGACTGCCAAGGCTACATAAGGATTGGCCATTGGGTCTACGGAGCGTAATTCCAAACGAGTTCCCATACCACGTGATGCTGGCACACGTACCAATGGGGAACGGTTGCGACCTGCCCAAGCGATATAAACAGGTGCTTCATATCCAGGAACCAAACGTTTATAAGAGTTGACGGTTGGGTTGGTCACCGCTGTAAAGTTATATGCATGCTTGATCAAGCCACCCAAGAAGTGATAAGCTGTTTCTGACAATTGCATGCCACGTGGATCTTCTGGATCAAAGAAAGCATTGTTGCCATCTTGGTCAAAGAGAGACATATTACAGTGCATACCTGATCCGGCAATTCCAAATTTTGGTTTGGCCATAAAGGTTGCATACAAGCCGTGTTTACGGGCGATGGTCTTCACAACGAGTTTAAAGATTTGGATCTTGTCACAAGCGCGAAGCACTTCGTCATACTTAAAGTCGATTTCATGCTGACCAACGGCTACTTCGTGGTGACTAGCTTCTACTTCAAAGCCCATCTTGGTCAAGACATTTACGATTTCACGACGAGTGTTATCCGCAAGATCTGTTGGAGCCAAGTCAAAATAGCCACCTTTGTCGTTTACTTCAAGAGTTGGATCTCCATTTTCGTCCAACTTGAAGAGGAAGAATTCTGGTTCTGGACCAAGGTTAAAAGATTTGAAGCCAAGCTCTTCCATATGACGAAGTGCCCGTTTCAAGTTGCCACGTGGGTCTCCTGCAAATGGTTTCCCTTCAGTCGTATAGACATCACAGATCAAGCCAGCTACGCTACCATTTTCATCTCCCCAAGGGAAAACTGTCCATGTATCTAAATCTGGGTAAAGATACATGTCTGACTCGTTGATACGGACAAATCCTTCGATAGAAGAACCATCAAACATGGCTTTGTTTGAAAGAACCTTGTCCAGTTGCTCATCGGTAGCTGGAATTTCGACGTTCTTCATAGTTCCCAAAATATCAGAGAACATCAAGCGAATAAAAGTAACATTTTTTTCTTTTACTTCACGGCGAATATCTGCAGCAGTAATTGACATTTTTGTCTCCTTAAAATAGATTACAAGCTTATGAAATGATCAACGGAATTGACCATATGGCGATGGGGAAGATGTGAAGCGACTTTGCTGAAGAATGTCACGATGAAGAGCCTTACGGATCTCTTCTTGACTGACAACCTTGGTTTGCTCTTGCTCTTTTTCCGCATATTTCTTCTTAATATCCGCAATATTGAAGCCATCTGAGATATAATCTTTGATCTCAAGCAGGCGGTCCATATCGTCCAACGAATACATGCGGCGATTGCCTTCTGTCCGATCAGGAGAAATCAATCCCTGATCTTCATAATAACGAATCTGGCGAGCTGTCAAGTCGGTCAGCTTCATAACACTTCCAATCGGAAAGACTGCCAGCGAGCGTCGTAATTCCTTTTCCTTCATACCATTCCTCTTTCTATTCTATTATATCGAAAAAAAAATCTATGTCAAGATTAAATGTTATATAATCTTACATAGGTTTTTTGTGTTTCTTGAGAAAATCGCGAATGCGATCCACATCCGAATTGACCAAAATCGCAACAAAAACGCCAATAAAGGTCTCAAATATTCGGGCAAAAACATACAAGAAGGTTTCTCCGTTAGGAATCGAGAGCGTAATGATCAGCATTGCCGAAACTCCTCCGATAATTCCTGCTTTGTTATTCATAGCGACATTTGTCATAATGGTTAACATGGTCGCAATGGGTACAAAAATAAGAGTCACCCAATACGCCCCATGAAAGAGCGTTTTTAAAAGGAAGAACAATACGGCATAAAAACCTCCGATACTGTTGCCCATGACACGCGAAGCCCCGAAGTGGACACTCTTATCAAAGTCTTCCCTCAAACTAAAAACAGCTGTCAACGTCCCGATCTGAAGGCCTCGCCAGCCAAATATTCCAAAAATAAGTAGTACAATAAAAACGGCAATCCCTGTTTTAAAGGTTCTCATCCCCAAACGGAATTTGGACCAATCAAATTTGTGTCGTTTAAAGTAATCCATGGTCACCTATCTTTCTATTTCTATTATTCTACCATATTTTCAGAAAGGAGAGAACAGATATCAATAGAAAGAAAAAAGAGAGTGGGACAGAAATCGGTAATTCGTTAGAATTCGATTTCGTCGTCCCACCTCCGCACAGTTGAGTAGGGCTGTATAAGCTGATGAAATCAGCGTAGTAGAGCCCACTCAACCACTGCGTCTTGCTTGACAATCCAAAAATAATTGAGAGGCTAGAACTTTTGTCCCAGCCTCTTTCATTCTATTTAGATTATTTGTCTGTAAGAGCAGCCAATCCTGGAAGTTCTTTACCTTCAAGGAGTTCCATAGAAGCACCACCACCAGTAGAGATCCATGAGAATTTGTCTGCACGGCCAAGGTTGATCGCAGCAGCAGCTGAGTCACCACCACCGATGATTGATTTAACGCCTGGTTGTTTCACGATAGCGTCCATCACACCGATTGTACCAGCTTGGAAGTCAGGGTTTTCAAATACACCCATAGGTCCGTTCCATACAACTGTTTTCGCACCAGTCAATTCTTGGTCGAATTTAGCGATTGATTTAGGACCGATATCAAGACCAAGGAATCCTGGGTCTACTGCTTCACCTTCAGTGTCTTTCACTTCAGTGTAGTCAGCAAATGCGTTCGCTTCTTTTGAGTCAACTGGCAAGATCAATTTGCCGTTTGATTTTTCAAGAAGAGCTTTCGCCACATCCAATTTGTCTTCTTCTACAAGTGAGTTACCGATTTCGATACCTTGTGCTTTGTAGAATGTGTAAGTCATACCACCACCGATAAGAACTTTATCAGCTTTTTCAAGCAAGTTTTCGATAACACCGATCTTGTCAGATACTTTAGATCCACCAAGGATGGCTACGAATGGACGTTCTGGAGCTTCAACTGCTTCTTTGATGTAAGCAATTTCGTTTTCAAGAAGGAATCCAGCAACAGCTTTATCAACGTTTGCAGAGATACCAACGTTAGATGCGTGTGCACGGTGAGCAGTACCAAATGCATCGTTTACGAAGATACCATCTCCAAGTGATGCCCAGTATTTACCAAGTTCAGGATCGTTTTTAGATTCTTTCTTGCCATCAACATCTTCGAAACGAGTGTTTTCAACCAAGAGAACTTGTCCATCTTCAAGAGCGTTAACAGCTGCTTCCAATTCAGCACCACGTGTAACACCTGGGATAAATTTCACTTCTTGACCCAATTTAGCAGCCAAGTCAGCAGCTACAGGAGCAAGTGATTTACCTTCTTTATCTGCTTCTTCTTTTACACGTCCAAGGTGAGAGAAGAGGATTGCACGTCCACCTTGTTCAAGGATGTACTTGATAGTTGGAAGAGCTGCAGTGATACGGTTATCGTTAGTGATCACGCCATCTTTTACAGGAACGTTGAAGTCAACACGAACGAGAACTTTTTTCCCTTTCAAGTCAACGTCTTTAACAGTCAATTTTGCCATTAGATATGACTCCTTCTTTTTTTAATACATGATAATTATATCACAAAAGCTGTAAAAGAGGTAGAAAAATTCGATGATTTCACCTCTTATTGAGCTGGATTCCCTATACTTTGCATGATTTGTATCTCCATAAGTACAAAAAAAGAGGAGGTCTCCCTCCTCTCATCATACGCATGAATTATTTAGCAATTTTTGCGAAGTATTCAAGAGTACGAACAAGTTGTGCAGTGTAAGACATTTCGTTGTCATACCATGAAACAACTTTAACCAATTGTTTACCGTCAACGTCAAGAACTTTAGTTTGAGTTGCGTCAAACAATGATCCGTAAGACATACCTACAACGTCTGAAGAAACGATTGGATCTTCAGTGTAACCGTATGATTCGTTTGAAGCTGCTTTCATAGCTGCATTCACTTCATCAACAGTAACGTTCTTGTCAAGAACAACTACCAATTCAGTAACTGATCCAGTTGGAACAGGAACACGTTGTGCAGCTCCGTCCAATTTACCATTCAATTCAGGGATAACCAAACCGATTGCTTTAGCAGCACCAGTTGAGTTAGGAACGATGTTAGCAGCACCAGCGCGTGCACGACGAAGGTCACCTTTACGGTGTGGACCGTCAAGGATCATTTGGTCACCAGTGTAAGCGTGGATAGTAGTCATCAATCCTTCAACAACACCGAAGTTATCTTGAAGAGCTTTAGCCATTGGAGCCAAGCAGTTTGTAGTACATGAAGCACCTGAGATAACTGTTTCAGTACCATCAAGAATATCGTGGTTAGTGTTAAATACGACTGTTTTAACATCTGATCCACCAGGAGCAGTGATAACAACTTTCTTAGCACCACCAGCATGCAAGTGTTTTTCAGCAGCTGCTTTAGTAGCAAAGAAACCAGTTGCTTCAAGAACGATTTCTACACCGTCGTTAGCCCAGTCGATTTGTTCTGGATCGCGTTCAGCAGAAACTTTAACGAATTTACCGTTAACTTCGAATCCACCTTCTTTAACTTCCACAGTACCGTCGAAACGACCTTGAGTTGTATCGTATTTCAACAAGTGTGCAAGCATAACTGGATCTGTAAGGTCGTTGATGCGTGTAACTTCAACACCTTCTACGTTTTGGATACGACGGAAAGCAAGACGTCCGATACGACCGAAACCGTTAATACCAACTTTAACTACCATTCGTGATTTCCTCCTTATGAAAATCAAAAAATTTTTTGTGAAAAGAGTAACTTGACACAGCGCCAAACATCTTTTAACAGTCTCTATTATATACTTTATTGCATTAAAAAGCAACTATTTCCCAACGAAAAGCAAGATTTATCATAGATTACCACCTCTTTTATTAAAGTTTTTCACAAAGTCTTGTTTGCTAGGAAAAGCGCTATTTTACTTGTACTCACTTTTGGAACAAACAAAAACTCTTCCCAAAATGGGAAGAGTTTTTAAGCATTGGTAAATTAAGCTTCACCTTTAGCTTTTTTAATGATTTCTTCTTGTACTGATTTTGGTACATCTTCGTAGTGGTCAAATACCATCATGAAGGTACCACGTCCTTGAGTTGCAGAACGAAGGACAGTAGCGTAACCGAACATTTCAGCAAGTGGCACATAAGCACGAACGATTTGGCTTGCACCGTGTGCTTCCATACCATCTACACGTCCACGACGAGCAGTTACGTGACCCATAACATCCCCAAGGTTTTCTTCAGGAACTGTGATGGTTACAAGCATCATTGGTTCAAGGATAGCTGGTTGTGCAGTCTTAGCAGCTTCTTTAAGTGCAAGAGATGCAGCGATCTTGAAGGCAGTTTCAGATGAGTCGACATCGTGGTATGAACCATCGTAAAGCTTAGCTTTCACGTCAACCATTGGGTAACCAGCAAGAACACCGTTTGCCATAGATTCTTGAAGTCCTTTTTCTACTGCAGGGATGAATTCACGTGGAACCACACCACCGACGATAGCATTTTCGAACTCGAATCCTTTACCTTCTTCGTTTGGAGTAAATTCGATCCAAACATCACCAAACTGACCTTTACCACCAGATTGACGTTTGAAGAATCCACGTGCTTGTGTAGAAGCGCGGAATGTTTCACGGTAAGATACTTGAGGAGCACCAACGTTAGCTTCAACCTTGAATTCACGTTTCATACGGTCAACAAGGACATCCAAGTGCAACTCACCCATACCAGAGATAACTGTTTCACCAGTTTCAGGGTTTGTTTCAACGCGGAATGTTGGATCTTCTTCAGCCAATTTTTGAAGGGCGATACCCATCTTGTCTTGGTCTGCTTTAGATTTAGGCTCAACCATCAATTGGATAACTGGTTCTGGAACTTCGATTGATTCAAGGATGATTTTTGCTTTTTCATCTGTCAATGAGTCACCAGTTGTAGTATCTTTCAAACCAACGGCAGCAGCGATATCTCCAGAGTAAACTGTTTCGATTTCTTTACGAGTGTTGGCGTGCATTTGAAGGATACGTCCGATACGTTCACGTTTACCTTTAGAAGTGTTCAATACGTATGAACCTGAGTTCAAGACACCTGAGTAAACACGGAAGAATGTCAAACGACCTACGAATGGGTCAGTCATGATCTTGAAGGCAAGAGCTGCAAATGGCTCTTCATCAGATGCTGGACGTTCTTCTTCTTCGTCTGTATCTGGGTTTACACCCTTGATTGCAGGGATATCAAGTGGGCTTGGAAGGTAGTCAAGGACTGCATCCAACATCAATTGAACCCCTTTGTTCTTGAAGGCAGAACCACAAAGTACTGGGTAGAATTCAACGTTGATTGTAGCTTTACGGATACCAGCTTTCAATTCTTCGTTAGTGATTTCTTCCCCTTCAAGGTATTTCATCATCAAGTCTTCATCAGTTTCAGCAACTGCTTCAACCAATTTTTCACGGTATTCTTGAGCTTGTTCAAGGTATTCAGCTGGAATATCTTCTTCAAGGATATCTGTACCAAGGTCGTTCGTATAGATTTCAGCTTTCATCTTGATCAAGTCAATGATTCCGCGGAAGTCATCTTCAGCACCGATTGGCAATTGAATTGGGTGAGCGTTTGCTTGAAGACGGTCATGAAGTGTGCTTACTGAGTAAAGGAAGTCAGCACCGATTTTATCCATCTTGTTAGCGAATACGATACGAGGAACTCCGTATTCAGTTGCTTGACGCCAAACTGTTTCAGTTTGAGGTTCAACACCTGATTGTGAGTCAAGAACGGTTACAGCACCGTCCAAAACGCGGAGTGAACGTTGAACTTCGATAGTGAAGTCCACGTGTCCTGGTGTGTCGATGATGTTTACACGAGTGTCTTTCCATTGAGCTGTTGTAGCGGCAGATGTGATAGTGATACCACGTTCTTGCTCTTGCTCCATCCAGTCCATTTGTGACGCACCTTCGTGAGTTTCACCGATTTTGTGAATCTTACCAGTGTAGTAAAGGATACGCTCAGTTGTAGTTGTTTTACCAGCATCGACGTGAGCCATGATACCGATATTACGAGTTTTTTCAAGTGAAAATTCGCGTGCCATGAGGTTTGTTTCTCCTATATTTTTTATTTCTATATTCTATTATAACATGATTTAATAAAAACGGATAGGCAGGACCTACCCGTTCTCAGTGTTTTCATGCTAAGTTTTGGTTCCAACTTGTAAGAAGAGTTGAATTGGGTTCAAGAGCTTACGAAGCTTAATTGAACCCGGGCTAAAAGCTCAAGTTAACTGATTTGAACCCGAGCGAGGCCCGGTGCAAAAAAGATAAACTGCTTTGTGTTCACGGAACACTGCATCAATTTCCTATTTTTTCCTTGGGCCTTTTGCGCTCTTAGTATCATAATTGAACCTGGGCTAAAAGCTCGGAAAATAGATAAGCTTTCCTAGAATCTTTGATTCTTCGTCAAGCTTCCTAATTTTCAGTCGCTTTTTTAACGCCCTTAGTATCTTGATCTTACCAGCGGAAGTGTGCGAATGCACGGTTAGCTTCAGCCATACGGTGAGTATCTTCACGTTTCTTAACAGCTGCACCAGTGTTGTTCGCTGCATCCAAGATTTCTTTTGCAAGACGATCAACCATTGTGTGTTCACCACGTTGACGAGCGATTGTTACCAACCAACGAAGTCCAAGTGTTGTACGACGTTCTGGACGAACTTCAACTGGGACTTGGTAGTTAGAACCACCGACACGGCGAGCACGTACTTCAAGTACAGGCATGATGTTTTCCATAGCTGTTTCGAATACTTCAAGAGCATCGTTTCCAGTAGCTTCTTTAATTTGTTCGAAAGCTCCGTAAACGATTGAAGCAGCTGTACCACGTTTACCATCAAGCATAACGCGGTTGATAAGACGAGTAACTAATTGTGAATTGTAAAGCGGATCTGGCAATACATCGCGTTTAGGCGCACGGTTTTTACGACTCATTTCTCTTTATCCCCTTTCCTTATGCTTTTGGACGTTTAGTACCGTATTTAGAACGGCCTTGTTTACGATCGTTTACACCTGCAGTATCAAGTGCTCCACGGACGATATGGTAACGTACCCCTGGAAGGTCTTTTACACGTCCACCACGAAGAAGAACCACGCTGTGTTCTTGCAAGTTGTGTCCGATACCTGGGATATAAGCAGTAACTTCGATCAAGTTGCTCAAACGTACACGGGCAAATTTACGAAGGGCAGAGTTAGGTTTTTTAGGTGTCATTGTTCCAACACGAGTTGCAACACCACGTTTTTGTGGTGAAGAAACGTTTGTTTGAACTTTTTTATGACTGTTGTAACCAACGTTCAAAGCTGGTGATTTAGATTTTTCTACTTTTGATTTACGCGGTTTGCGAACCAATTGGTTAATTGTAGGCATCTACATTCTCCTGTGAATTTTTTATTTTTGGTGATGATACACTTGGTGACAGCTACCATCTGTGTGTACTTTTGCAACATTTGTCAGCACGTCCCTGTACACTCTTGAGAGACCAAAAGTAAAAAGTACCGTCTATTATTATAACATGACGGCACTTTGTTTGCAAGATCTTTTTTCTGTTTTTTCAAGAAGTCTAAAAGTTAAACTATTGAGCTGTTTGAGACGGAGTTTGCGTCCCTGCATCTACAGTGGGTGTATATTGTTGTTGCTGTTGTGATTGGATTGTCGCGTCTGTCGTGTTCGCTCCTGCATCTGTATTTGAATCTGTTTGATTCTGATGAACAGCCGTTGTGTCTTCCTCATAGGTTAAACCATAATAGTTCGCAATGTATTGGACACGAGCTTCTAGTGATTGTTTTTGAGTTGCATCATTCACTTTCTTAACAGCTGTTTGCGCAGCAGTTACAGATTCTTGACTCGGATTTTTCTCCATTTGGTCTACTGCTTTCTCTGCAGCTTCAATATTTTTCTTTTCTTCCTTCTTTTCTTTTTCTTCCTTTGTTTCCTTTTTCACTGGAAGGGAACCTGTTTTTTTAGCAGGTTGAATTTCTGTCGTTACCTGGGCAGCCGTATTCTTTTTAACGGTATACAAGCCAGCTACCAAAATAAAGGATAGAGACAGAACTGTCACCAAGCGAATCCACAAAGGACTATTATCAAATCGATCTAAAATTCTTTTCACTTTTTGATCCTCCTTTGTTGCTCTTAATCAAAGATATTCCCAACTTCGACACTCAATTTATTTTCTTTTACATCGATGTTGGTCACGCGCAATAAGGATTTGTGTTCAAAGAATTCACGGTCGGTTGCAGCATTATCCGCAAAGACAGCTACTCCTGCTAATTCAGAATCAAATTCAGACAAGAGGCTGACCATCCCGTTAATCGTTCCGCCACCTTTAAGGAAGTCATCGACAATCAAGACCCGGCTTCCTGCTTTTAGGCTCCGTTTTGAAAGGAACATTTTCTCAATGCGATCCCCACTTGAGCCTGAAACATAGTTGACACTAACGGTTGACCCTTCTGTGATTTTCAAATCACGACGGACAATGACGAATGGAACATTCAAGACATTGGCCACTGCATTCGCTAAAGGAACTCCCTTGGTCGCTACGGTCATGACAGCATCAATCTTCTTATCTCGGAAGGCTTTGGCAATGATGCGTCCGATGCGATTCAAAATCTTCGGATTGCTCAAAAGATCAGACAGGTAAATGTAGCCACCAGGAAGGATACGATCACTTTCAGACAGTTGCTTGCAAAGATCCTCGACGATTTCTTTGGATTCTTGATCTGAAATAGACGGTGTAAAGATAACGCCTCCTCCAGCTCCTGTAATGGTCTCAATATTTCCGATTTCCATCTCTTCAAACGCACGCTTAATGATCACGATATCTTCTGAGATGGAAGACTTGGCAGACTCATACTTTTCCGCAAACGTATTGAGGCTAGTCAATTCATAGGGATGGTTGATCAAGTAATTAGAAATCACGACCATCCGTTCACTTCTTCTTAATTTCATTTTCTCACCATGTAGTTTTTTCTATCATTATACCATAAGAACAGAAAAAAACGAACATTCTGATTTACAGAAGGCCGTTTTTTCCTGATTATTTCATTTTTGGCAGAATCATTCCCGTATTTCTCACTGTTTTTACTAGTCGAGATTCGGTTTATAGAAGGAACGATTTTCCATAGCAAAGATTTTATTGGTCATTTCGCCAGGACCAATTAAGCCAAGTGCTGTTGTCATCATCATCATTTCCGCATCCAAATTATCGATCATATGAATAATCTCTGCTTCCATGATCTTTGGACGAACAGGACTACCGTATTCCAGCAAGCCATGATGACTCAAGATCACATGGCGAAGGACGATCACTTCTTCTTTTTGGTCATCAATCTTCAAGTCTTGCAAGACCTTGGTGATTTCTTCATCGATCAGTGCAATGTGGCCGATAAGGTTGCCCCGAACAGTGTATTCTGTATTTTCAGGTCCCGTCAACTCGATCACTTTGGCCAAATCGTGTAACATAATCCCTGCAAAGAGCAAGCTCTTATTCAACTGAGGATAGATATCGCCGATACTATCTGCCAAGCGGACCATGGTTGCCGTATGATAAGCAAGGCCTGCTTCAAAGGCATGGTGGTTGGTCTTAGCAGCTGGATAGCTATAAAACTCTTTCTCATATTTCCCATAGAGGGCACGGACAATCCGTTGCCAGACTGGATTTTCAATTTTGAAAATCATGTTTGACAGGTATTCATGCAATTCCTTGGGATCTACTGGTGGTTTTTCCTTAAAGTCTGCTGGATTGTTGGGCTCTCCTGCTTGGGGCAAGCGCATGTTTAATTGGTTGACTTGCGGAGTATTATTGTAAACTTCTCGACGTCCAGCCATATGGACCACGCGCCCAGCCATAAAACTCTCTACATTGTGAGGTTGGGCATCCCATAGTTTACCTTCGATTGTACCGGTCTCATCCTGGAAGACAAAGGCGAGGTAGTTTTTCCCGGCCCGTGTTTGACGTACTTCTGCTGACTTGATCAAATAGAATCCTTCGAACAATTCATCTTTTTTCATTTGGTTAATTTTGACCATCATCTTCTCCATCTTCTATATATACATCTAGTCCCAGCAGGTCCTCATCGCTTTCGATTTGGCGGAGTGTCCGCTCGATGGCACTGGTCCGTCTGGTTAGCAAATCATCAATATTATTGGAAGCATTCTTTAAATGGCGCTGAGTCTTGGCCAGAATCCCTCCAAACTTATGGAATTCTGATTTGACCGATCCCAACACCTTGCTAATGTCATCTGCACTCTTTTGGATGTTGAGCGTTTTAAAGCCAACAGACAAGGAGTTCAAGAGGGCTGATAAGGTACTTGGACCAGCTACTAAAATTTGTTCGTCCCGACGCAAGCGATCGAAGAATTCTGGATTGCGAACCACTTCGGAATAGAGGCCTTCAGTTGGCAAAAAGAGAATTCCGAAATTCGTCGTCGCTGGCGGAAAAAGATATTTTTGTTGGATATCCTTAGCAAAACGCTTGATACTAGCAAGAAGAGCCTTGCGGTAACGCTCAATTTCCTCTTTCTCTCCTGATTCATAAGCTTCTTCTAGACGATAGTAGTCTTCCAGTGGGAATTTAGAGTCAATCGGCAGATAGACTGGCTCCTCTCCTTGTCCTGGAAGCTTAATGGCATACTCCACGCGCTCACTGGATTGGGGAACGGTGACAAACTCCCGCTCATACTGGGCCGGGGTCAAGATATCTTCAATGATTTGGCCCAGTTGCAATTCGCCCATAATCCCACGCGTCTTGGTATTGGAGAGAACTTTATTAAGAGTTCCGACATCCCGCGCCACCGTCTGCATTTCTCCCAGCCCTTTGTTGACCGACTCCAATTGTTTTGAAACGGTCTCAAAGGAGGTCTGCAAACGGTGTTGCAAGGTTTTCTCCAATTTTTCTTCTACCGTTTGGCGCATCTGTTCTAGCCGCACTTCATTGGACTCTTGGATCTGGCGCATGCGCTCATCTGTTTTGTCCCGATTTTTAGTAAAGTGCTCATTCATCTCAGCGCGCAGAGCCGTCGTCTGCTGGTGGATCTCCACTCGCATCTCGGTTAAGCGATCTGTCAGGGCGATCTCTAACTGCTGATTGGCAATCTGGCTTGCTTGTCTTTCTTTTTCAAAACGATAGTCCAACTGGTCTGTCAAATGATCCTCGTGGTCTTCCAGCATCTCTCGTAAAGCCGGTCTTGTGTCATCTGACCGTTGCAAGAAATAGATGAGGAGGCCTAGATTGAGCAGGCCAATCAGAAGCAGAATGATATTCATATTAACCTCTGTCTTTACTATAAACAATGACAAGATAGCCACGGTCAAGACTCACTTGAATCGGTTGATCCAAAAATTCATTGGAGCCATACATGGCCTTCAAAAAATAATTATCCTGATGGAGCGGATACTTGGCCCCTGTGATCTCTAAGTGGCCTTGTCCGACAGGCATAAAACCAACATAGGACATGGCTGGATCTGGCTGAATCTCATGGCAGCCAGCTGGTCTGTAGATTAAGCGGTTTTGACCATCGACTAATTGGATCTGATCCATGTAGGGAGCTAGGTCTGGATCGGTCGGTAAAAAGATATTAGACAAGAAGTGATCCAAGCGACCGCCAAAGGCACCATAAACGGTGATAATAGCCTCTGGATAGGCTTCAAAGACTGCTTTCAAGGCCAATTCCAAATCCGTATCGTTCTTTTCAGGGATGGATTGAATAACCTGCTTGGCTTGGATACGGATCTTATTCAAATCAGTCTCAGAGACGGAATCGAAATCCCCCACAGCTATATCTAATGGCAGGCCTTGTTCCAGTAACTTCAAACAGCCACCATCAACGCCTACATAAGCGTCATGATTTCTTGGCAAGAGCGTGCTGTCACCTCCTGCCAGTATTGCGATGTTACCCATTTACAGCATCTCGGAGCGTTTGAACACGCTCATTAACATCTCCATTAAAGACATAAGAGCCTGCTACAAAGACATTGGCCCCGGCTTCTTTTGCTTGGGAAATAGTTTGGCCATCAATTCCTCCATCGACTTCGATATCAAAGCCTAAGCCTTTTTCTTCACGAAGCGCGGCTAATTCGCGCACCTTGTCCATGGTTTCAGGCAAGAAGGCCTGGCCACCAAATCCTGGATTAACGGTCATGACCAAGACTTGATCTACCAAGTTCAAGACATGTTTGATACTGTCTACAGGAGTTCCTGGATTGATCACGACACTAGCCTTCACACCTGCTTGACGAATTTTTTGAAGAGCTCCGTGGATATGGTGAGTTGCTTCTACGTGGATGCTGATGATATCCGCACCTGCACGGGCGAATTCTTCGATATGGTGTTCGGGATTGGTGACCATCAAGTGGCAATCAAAGACCAACTTGCTATGTGGACGCATGCTCTCTACGACACCAGCTCCAAAGCTGATATTGGGCACAAAATGGCCATCCATGACATCGATATGGGCATAGTCAGCTCCAGCTGCTTCTAAGCGTTTTAATTCACTTTCAAAATTGGCATAATCGGCACTCAAAATTGAGGGTGCAATTTTCATTGTTTTCATCGTTGTAGTGTCTCCTATTTTGGTATTTTTTTCGAAACTTTTTTATAGGTTTCGCGACGGTTTTCAATCTCACTTAGAAATTGCAAGTAATCCTCATAACGGAAAGGCGCAATTTCCTCTCTTTCAACGGCTGGTTTCACCGCACAAGCGGGCTCATGCGTGTGGGTACAGGTACGAAATTTACAAGAGTGGCTCACGTCGGCGATTTCTGGGAAGGCATGATTTAAGTCTTCACTGGTCGTCACTTCATAATCGAGGGAGGAGAAGCCAGGCGTATCTGCGATCTTTCCTCCATTTAAATGGTAAAAGCTGACAGCTCGGGTCGTGTGTCGACCGCGCCCCAGACTATCTGAAATCTCACCCGTTTCAAGCTCCAGATCCGGAGCGATTTTATTGAGCAAGGTCGATTTTCCTACACCGGTCTGTCCCATAAAGACCGTAGTTTGATTGGTCAAAAGGGGCAATAGTTCCTCAATTGACAAGACAAAATCATAGCCAATAGCCTGATAGATTCCTTGGTAGTAGTGGATATCTTCCATATCTTCTAACAAGTCCAGTTTTGAAATATAGACAATGGGATGAATCCCCTTATGCTCCAAAAGAACCAGAAAACGATCTAAAAGATTGGCATTGAAATCCGGCTCCTTAGCTGACATGATCACTACTGCCTGATCAATATTGACAATAGGAGGGCGTACGAGGCTATTTTTACGAGGCGCAATGCTCAAAATGTAGCCTTCTGAATTCTCTTCAGCAGAGAACTCCACCTGATCCCCCACATAAGGAGTCTGTCCTTTTTTTCTAAAATTTCCACGAGCCCGTGTCTGGTAAATGTGACCATCTGACTCCACGTAGTAGAAGCCAGCCAAGGCCTTGACGATTGTTCCTTGCAAATCGCACTCCTTTGAGATTAATACTCCTATTATACCAAAAAATGAGAAATAAGGCTGGATTGCTTGATAAGAAAAAACGAAAAGTGAACCTCTCCGGACGCTTTTAGAAACGAATAGGTTCGTTGTTTAAACGGATAGAAACAGAAGACGGAGTATCCGTTATGACTTGTCTTTTAGCAGAATTCGGGAAAGGGCACCTTCCTTTTTTTCCTTGGCATTTTTCCTAAAAAGTGTATAATAGAACTATGCGGAGGTGGTGGAACGGCAGACACGCATGCTTCAGGCGCATGTGCCCCTTCGGGCGTGAGGGTTCAAATCCCTTTCTCCGCATCTTGGAAAGGTGGCCCAGCTCGGTACGGCACCGGACTCGAAATCCGGCAAGTGGATTTTTATTCACGCGCGGGTTCAAATCCCGTCCTTTCCTTCTACAACAAACAAGACATGAGCTACGAAGCTCATGTCTTTTCTGTTATTTTATTCCTGCTTCTAGAAGGCCATCTGCTAGGCGAGCGAAGTCTTCTAGGCTAAGAGCTTCTCCTCGTACAGAAGGTTGCTGGCCTGCAGCTTGGATTCCTGCTTCCAGTTTTGCTTTGATTTCTTCGGTCTTGCCAAAGCGACTGGTCAAGTTGTTCCAAAGTGTCTTCCGGCGGTGGACAAAGCTAGCCTTGCTGACAGAGAAGAAGAAATCTTCGTCCTTGACGGCTACTGCTGGTTCTTCGCGACGGACCATCTTGAGGATGGCAGAGTCGACGTTTGGTGCTGGCACAAAGACGGTGCGGGGCACGATAAAGGCTACCTTAGCAGTCATATAGTATTGGACTACAATGGATAAAGAACCATAAGCCTTGGTGTTGGGCTCAGCCGAGATGCGGTCTGCCACCTCTTTTTGCATCATGACCACAAATTCTTGGAAAGGAATCTTGGATTCGATCAAGTGCATGAGGATGGGAGTTGTGATGTAATACGGAAGGTTAGCCACCACCTTGATCGGAAGGTCTGGATTTTTAAACTCTGCGATGTACTGGTTGAGGTCTACCTTGAGGATGTCTTGGTTGACAACCGTGACATTGTCAAAATCACGCAAGGTATCCGCCAAAATGGGAACCAAGCGGTCATCGATCTCAAAAGCCATGACTTCTGCCGCATTTTCCGCCAAGAACTCAGTGAGGGCTCCAATTCCAGGACCGATTTCGATGACATTGACCTGTTTATCAATCTCAGCCGTATCCACAATTTTTTGAAGGATGTTGGTATCGGTCAAGAAGTTCTGGCCGAAGGATTTTTTAAAGGTAAAACCGTGACGCTCCAGCACTGCCTTGGTCACGCTATAATCTGCAATTCTCATTTTTTCTCTTTTCTAATCAGTTTAGGGGTAAAGGATCCCCCTCTACTTCCGTCTTAATAACTGGCCATCGCCTCTTCGACTTGTGCTAAACAAATTCCAAACAATTCCAAGCGTTTGATCAATTGCTTGCCATTGCAGTAGCCGATGCGCAAGGCTTCTCCTAGATATTCCCGTCGTTTGCGACTATCGTTGCCCATCAACAGGCCAAGCCGCATCAAGTCGGTCTTTGTGATATCAAAGAAATTTTCATCTTCGTAGGAGCCCACGAGTCCAGCTAGGGCTTTTTCTAAATCTTCAAAACTGGCATGCTCCACTCCCAAGGAACGCCCCTTGGTCTTGGATTTGGGGACTGCTTCACCACGATTTAAAAAGGCATGTTTAGCTTGGGGTACCTCTTGCATAATGATCTTGCGAATTCGCTCGCCATTATAGTCTGGATCGGTAAAGACAATGACCCCACGCAACTCTTGCAAGGTAGCAATTCGTTCCAGGTCATCTTGATCAATCGCAGAACCTCGGGTTTCATAGGTATCCACCTCATAAAAACGACGGAGATTGGCTGTGTCGTCCTTGCCCTCCACGACAATCACTTCTGGTATTTTTCTTTTCTCAGTCAAGGCCAAATACCTTTCTTGCATTGTCATAGGTTGCCTGAGCCACTTCTTCTGTTGTTAAGCCACGTAGTCCTGCAATAAAATCTACCACATAACGAGTGTAGGCTGTTTTATTTTCCCGACCTCGTTTGGGAACTGGTGCCAGGTAAGGGGCATCTGTTTCAACCAAGATCTTGTCTAACGGAAGGCCAGCTGCCGCTTCTTGGACATCTGTGGCTTTCTTAAAGGTCACCACTCCAGAAAAGGAGATCATCATTCCCAGATCCATGAAGCGTTTGGCTTCTTCTAAACTTCCTGAGAAAGAATGCATGATCCCACCGCGAGGACCGACTCCTACACTCTTGATGATGGCATAAGTATCTTCTAAAGCATCACGTGTATGCACCACAAAAGGCAAGTCCAAGTCTTTAGACAATTGAATCTGACGACGAAAAACCTTTTCTTGGACATCTTTCGGCGCTGTCATCCAGTGGTAATCCAGACCGATTTCTCCGAGTGCGACAACTTTAGGATGTTTTAGCTGTTCAAGTAAATAGGCCTCCACTTCAGGACTATAATCGCCTGCCTCAGTGGGGTGCCAACCAAGCGTGAGATAGAGTTCTGGATATTGATCTGCCAACTCCATGGCACGCTCAATCGTCGGTTTGTCAAAACCAACGATATTGTGGGCTACAACACCCATTTCCTTGGCCAAGTCGAGCTCTTCTTGTTCTTTTCCTGCGAATTCTTCCACATTGAGATGGGTGTGGGTATCAAAAATCTGCATGATCTTCCTTTTCTTCCGAGTTTTTCTTGTTTCTATTATAGCAGAAAGCGCCTCTAAATTCACTTTCGGACAAAACAAAAACCAGTAGTCTCGAGTTTCTACTGGTTTTTAGGTTTTTATCTGAATTAGGCAGCCAAAACTTTGCGTCCTTTACGACGACGAGCTGCCAATACGCGACGACCATTTTTAGTTGCCATACGGTGACGGAAACCATGTTTGCGCGCACGACGAAGTTTACTTGGTTGATAAGTACGTTTCACGATGAATACCTCCTCATAGATTTTGTATTCGTTTAGCCGGCTAGTTGTGATCAGTTACTAAACATACTTTACTATTCTATCGGATTCGACTCTATTTGTCAATAGCTATGGCAAAATTGTTGCAAATACAGGTTGGAGAACACCTTTCTACACCTGACGGGTTGCCAAGTAATAGGGTTCCAGAGCCACCAGCGCCTCTTGCAACTGATCCAGGATATCCTCAAGAGAATCATCCTCGACTAGAGAAACATCGTATTTGACGAGGACCTTACGAACCGCCCCTTCTGCTACTGCTTGCAACAGATCATGGCGATTCTTTTCTGTTCCTTCTACCCTTTGACTCTCTCCATTTTTCTGGACGAAATAATAAACTGGCTGAGAAATGGGAAGGGTGAGAACTTTGTGTTGTTTTTGAAGACTCTCCTCATCTTTTTTTCGCTCGATAAAGCTCACCTCTAAGGACACACCAAAATCAGCTGCATCCCCATAAAGTCTCAGTGCAAACATGGGCTCTGCCATCGTCCCTTCTCCTCTTAGATAGGCCCAAAAATGAGGCCGCAAGACCTGGGCCTGGTTCATCCATTGACTGGTCCGATCTTGCTCCAAGTAAGGGTGACGCTGCTGAAAGGCTGAGACTAAATCGGTGAATTCCTTACGAGCTGCTTGAGCTAGGGCACGATATTGCTCCATCTCCGAGGCTAGCACCCCAGCCTTTGCTGGGGCCTGGTAGTGGATACCTTGAAGCTTTAAAAACTCTCGAATCGCTGCAAATGCCATTTGCTTCCTTTCTAAACCTAAAAAAGGAGAGATCGGCTAAATCCCGTCTCTCCCTTATGGGAAATAATAGCTAGATTATCCTTCGATGTCTACCACCACGTAACGGTTTGGTTCTTCCCCTTCAGAGTAGCTAGTGACTCCTTCCATCTTAGAGACGATCCGGTGAATGATTTTCCGTTCACTGTTTGACATCGGATCTGTCTGTTGGGCTTGCCCATCTTCGAGGGCACGTGTTGCCAACTTCTGAGCATAGCTTTGAAGAACTTCCGCCCGGTGTTCTACATAGTCATTAACATTAATAGTAATGTAAAAATTCTTTGAGTAGCGGTTATAGAGGTAATTTTGTGCCAAAAGTTGAAGAGCCTTCAAGACTTTTCCGTGGTAACCAATGACACGTCCCGGTTCATTGGTATCAATTTGCATATTGACCGTACGGCGGTTGTGACTGCTTGAGATGGTTGCATCCACATCCATTTCATCGACCACTGTTTGAACATAGGCTGTCACATCATCTACGACTTCTTCGATGTTGTAGTTTTCCTCTACCTCGATACCAAGGTTTGAGAAATCAGATTCGCTTGATTCTTTTGTCGCTGGTTCTTTAACTTTTTCAAGGATATGTTCATGTCCTTTTTCTTCAAGAACGGTATCTGCTTCTTTGTCATGTTTCAGGATTTCGGTCTTGATTTCTTCAGAGACAACTTCTCCTTCTTCTTCGACCTTTTTGATCGCTGCAACGACGCGTCCGAGATCGACCGTAGCTTCGCTCACAGTTTTAACCGGTTCGTTTTGTGCATTGATCTCATCTGGGACACCTTTGACAGCTTTTTGATTGGCTTTCACAACAGTTGTTTCTGCAATGGGTTCAATCTCAACTTGGGCTGGTTTTTTCCCAAACAAGCCAAGAAAACCTTTCTTTTCACGCGCTACAACCGTAATATGTGCCTTCATACGAGGAATATCTAAATCGTTCAGACCTTTTTGAATCGCTTCTTCAACAGTTGCTCCAGTATATAGGACCATATGTCCACCTCTTTCTTATTTTTTCTTTTTCTGTGCCTTGTTTAGGGCACGACGTTTTTGTTTTTCCATGTCGCGCGAAGCTTGCTCTTTTGCTTCACGCTCTGCGATAATCTTGAAGGGGTTGTTCAAGAGATAGGTTTGCCCAACTTGGTAAGCATTGGAAGTCACCCAGTATAGTGCGACCCCGCTGGCTGAGAACAAGGCAAAGAAGAAGATCATCACAGGCATCACATACATCATGGTTGTCGCACTACCATTGCGCTCTGGCATGGCTTTATTGGTCAACCAACTGCTGAAAAATGTGAAGAGTGCTGCAAGAACCGGCAAGATATAAGTCGGGTCGATCGCGCCAAGGTCCAACCAGAGGAAGTGACCGACTTTAAGGAATTCGACACGGCTCAGCGCTTGGAACAAGGCCATCAAGACCGGCATCTGGATCAAGAGAGGAAGGAAGGCTGAAGATGTTTTGACACCTTTTTCCTTGTAAAGGGCCCGCATCTCTTCGGAAAGCTTGGTCCGGCTATCAAGATCCTTCCCAGGATACTTAGCTTGCAATTCCTTGAGGAGGGGTTGAATTTCCTGCATTTTGCGGGTTGAATTCATTTGATATTGGAAGAGAGGCAAGAGGACCGTCCGGATGACAATGGTAAAGACGATAATCCCTACACCGATACTTCCGCCAAAGGACAAGAAGCGGATAGCTTCTGCAAAGAAGTAGACGAAGCGTTCCCAACCACCTGTCGACTGAGCTGTCACTTGAGAGGTTCCACAAGCTGTCAAGACCAATAAGGCTGCTCCTAATAATCCAGTTAACTTCAGTTTCTTTTTCACATTATTCCCTTTCTTGGTAGACATGCGCTAATTTTAAGACATGTACAAGATTTTTCTCTACTTGATGAAAGTCGAGCTCCTCCACTCCTTTACGAGCAATGACAACAAAATCATCGGTCGTAAGGAAGGCTTGGTGTTTGATCAAAACATGGCGAATCAAACGTTTGATGCGATTTCTGGTCACAGCATTTCCCAGTTTCTTACTAACAGACAGGCCGACTCGAAAATGCGGTTGGTCTTTGCGCAAGCGGTAAACAACGAATTTCCGATTGGCAACATTTTGACCACTTTTAAAAATAGCATTAAAATCTTTGTCACGTTTGACGCGGTAGCTTTTTTTCAAACCTCAACTCCCTCTATTAAATTTATTCTATTATACCATATTTTCAAAAAAAACCAATCTCACTCAGGAAATCGGTTGCTACTTAAATACAGATAAAAGTAAAGGCAAGGTGTAGTAGAGATTGAGCAAGATATGAGCCAAAATAGGTGAAAGGAGCGTCTTGCTCCGATAATACAGGATCCCAAAAATCACACTCGGCAGGAGATAGATGATAGAAGCTCCCAGCGAAAAGGGAGTGTGGAGAAAATGCAGGCCACTGTAGATGAGGGCTGGAAGCCAAATCTCTGCATAGAGTTTCCAGCCTTTGAAGTAGGCATTCACCAAGGCTCCACGAAAGATCAGTTCTTCTGTCACTGGCCGGATGACGACCATTGCGATCACCAGGATAAGCATCCCTGTGGGGCTAATTTCCCGTGGAAACAAACTCAAAACGGCTGCCCGTCCTTGAACAAAACCACTGATGAAGTAGTCCAGCCAGTAGACCAAACAGGCCGCAAAAACAGCTTCTATCAGAGCTTGAAGGGGGTTCTTCCCCAGTTTAAACTGCGCTTTTTTAGAAAAACGGTAGACCAAAAATCCTGTAAAGACTGCATAGAGGCCTTCTAGGCCAAATAAGGTCCAATAATAGCTATTGGCGCTTGCTACGCTATTGGAGACATACTGGGCCAAGGGGCGAAATTGAGGCCGAACATAAAAATAAAACAAGAGCAGAAAAAGGGGATAAAGTAGTGAGAGCTTTCCTTTGATGAATTTCATAGATACCTTTCCTATAGAGTATGACAAATCGTATAGTGCATCTTACCATAATCGTGACAAGGTTTCAATGAAAAAGGATGACTTCCTACTCCCTGAGATAGGCCACATAACCTCCTAAAACAGCGACTAAAATCAAGAGACAAAGAAGAGTTTCCATCCATACGAGAGCTGTCAAGAAAGGCCACTGCAACAAGCCTTGGGCCATTTTCAAAGAGGTCGCTGTGATGACTGTTGGAAAGGTCAGGGCTGAAAAAGCAGGTTGAAAACCTTCTTTGATCATTCTCGGTAGACGCGTCAAAACAAAGAAATAAAAACCTTGTGAGGCAACTACCATGATCAGTAAGAACCAGACAGGAAGGCTTGCTCCACCCACACGAACCAGAGCTGCTAAAAGAAGGGAAAATGGAGCGCAATAGATGCCTTCTTGGCCCAACAGATGACTGGGCAAGGGGGACTGCTTCAAATCATGATAGATAAGGGGATAAAGAAGAAAGGTCAAACCAAAACCAATCACTAAAGCGAGATAAGCAATCTCTCTTATTCCTACAACTGGATAAGTCAAGGCTGCTACTGCAATGCCCACATAGAGAACGGTCCAACTTGGAGTGGCATTGGCTCTTGGTCGCGCTAGGACATGGGTCTTGGTAAAATAGAGAATTAAGCTCAGATCCAAGAGAAAGGCAGACCACCAGACCAACTGTGATAGACCTCCAAAGGCGGGAAAGAGGCGCAAAAGATAGGTGGATAGAATCATCCCTGCCATGGGAAAAGTCGCCATCCCAGATAAAAGGGCTGGTTGTTGGAATTCTATCTTGGCTTCTTGCCAGCGAATCGCATGGTAAACTACAAAGAAAAACCAGAAGAACAAACCTGTCAGACTAAAGGCGTGGGCAAAGAAAGGTAGCGAGTCTGCAAGAAGGTTTCCAGCGCCAACCAGTCCTAACAGACAGCCTGAAAATACTAAGGGGATCTTTTTCATCGGGAGCTCCAATCATGTTGTCGCTTTCAGTATACCATAAAAGAGAAGGAAGCAGGATAAAAAACATACTAAGATTAGTAGTGAAGAAATCTCCGACGGGAGAGAGTACTCACTACTTTTTCTTTATATTAAAGCAGAAGTATCTTGTTATGTCGTAGCTTCTTTTGGCGCTAGACGCCGAGTATTGAAAATGGAATCACCAAAATAAGGAATCATTCAAGACAAAGAGGAAAACATAATGCGGACAGTTTTTGGAATTGATGTGAGTAAAGCAAGCTCAGAAGTCGCTATTCTTGTGAATGGTGAAAGGGTTCATGGCTATACTATGCCTAATGACATTATCGGATTTTCTCGTCTACTGGAGGATCTAAAGACCGTGAGCAATCCCGAAATTATTTTCGAAGCTACTGGTGTATACTCTCGCCGACTTCAGGCCTTTCTAGAAGAAAACAGCTATGACTATACACGTCTTAATCCTTTGGAAGCTAAGAAGCAACTTGATGGATTACGAGTCCGAAAAACCGATAAGATTGATGCAGAGAAACTTGCTTCGTCACAATTTGTTCTAAACCGTAAGCCAACTTATGTTCAAGAAGAAGTCTATCAAAACTTGCATGATCTTAGCCGATTCTACCAAAATCTGACAGAGGATATCGTAAGGACGAAGAATAGGCTGCACAAAGTTCTTCAAGTCGCCTTCCCAGAAATCGAGAATCTACTATCTACTCCTACAGGTGAGCAATATTGGAATCTCGTGTCCATCTTCCCAACCAAGCATTGGGTGCTGGAACTATCAGAAGTTGAGTTGAAAGAAGCTATTCGCAACTCAACCTCTAAACGCATTTCAGAGAACAGAGTAGGTAACTTGACTGAGAAATTAGTTGGATTGGCGAGGCAATCTTATGCTGGCATTTCAAAAGCCTCTCCTATGATAAAAGAGGTTAAGTATGATGCACAGGAGAGTATAAGGTTGACAAACAGTCGGGAACAAGTTTTACAACAGTTGATAGCGTTAGCTGAACCTCTACCTGAATATGAGATTCTTCTCTCTATTCCTGGTATCGCAGAAACAACGGCTACAAGCATTATTGGCGAATTAGGAGATATTCGTCATTTTAAGTCTGTTAATCAACTCAACGCTTTTATCGGTATTGATCTCAAACACTATGAATCGGGAGATTTTCTAGGTCAAGAGCATATCACTAAGCGTGGGGATCCTTATGCAAGAAAAATTCTGTACAAATGTATTCACGATATCGCTTCAGCTAGCCATACTAATCCTTGCCATATCGCAGATTTCAATGAGAAACGAAAAAGACAATCGCAGATAACTTCAACTAAGCCACATACGATTGCCTCTATACATCGTCTCATTAGGATAATGTATTATCTTATAATGCATAATAAACTTTACAACTATACTTTATTTCAAAGTCATTAAAGTCGTCTAAGCCTTATAATTCCAACACCTTGTTTCAAAAAATGCCAGATAAGGTGTCATTTTTCTATGCTCAAATATCAGAAAAATGGCTCGAACTATCCCTCAAAAAATTCTCTTCATACATTTTCAAGAATAATGGTGAGTCGGAAACCGTATTATACTTGACAAATGGTAGAAAAAGAAGTAAAAAAATGAACTGAACCCCAAAAGTTGGATCTTTTCTGTCTAACTTTTGGGGTTCAATTCATTTACAGGCTTTTCTGATAATTATCTGATTTCTTCCAACATTTTTTCAATGTGTTGGATGGATTTCTCACGTCCAAGCAAGTAGATGGTATCTGGCAATTCAGGACCATGCATTTCACCTGAAACGGCAATACGGATTGGCATGAAGAGGTTCTTCCCTTTGATACCAGTTTCTTTTTGGACCGCTTTGATTTGTGGGAAGATATTTTCTACTACAAACTCATCGTCTGACATGGCTTCAAGTTTTGCTTTGAAGGCTTCAAGTACCGTCGGCACTGTTTCACCAGCCATGACTTCTTTCTCTGCTTCGGTCAATTCTGGGAAGTCTGAGAAGAAGAGGTCTGTCAATGGAACGATTTCATCCACTGACTTCATTTGTGGTTTGTAAAGTTCCACTAATTTCTCAGCCTTGTCTGTCAAACGTCCTGCTTCTTCGAGGAATGGTTTGGCCATTTCAAAGATAGTCTCAAGATCCGCATTCTTGATGTACTCATTGCTCATCCAGTCCATTTTCTTTTGGTCGAAAGCAGCTGGAGACTTGCTGAGGCGGTTTTCGTCAAAAAGTTTAATGAGTTCTTCACGAGAGAAGATTTCGTCTTCCCCACCAGGGTTCCAACCAAGAAGAGCGATAAAGTTAAAGACTGCCTCTGGAAGGTAACCTTTCTTCCGGTAATCTTCGATAAACTGAAGGGTATTCGTATCACGTTTAGACAACTTCTTACCAGTTTCAGAGTTGATGATCAAGGTCATGTGACCGAACTCTGGCGCTTCCCATCCAAGCGCTTCATAGACCATGAGTTGTTTTGGAGTGTTGGCAATGTGGTCATCTCCACGGATAACGTGAGAGATTTGCATATCGTGGTCATCGATCACAACAGCAAAGTTGTAAGTTGGGTAACCATCTTTCTTTTGGATGACCCAGTCCCCACCGATATTGCCGCCTTCAAATTCGATATCGCCTTTGACCATATCATGCCATTTGTAGATACCTGACTCATTCACTGCCAAACGAACCGTTGGAATCACACCTGCTGCTTCCCGTTCTGCGATGTAAGCTGCTTTTTCTTCTTCGCTCATGCCAAGGTATTCGTTGATGTAGCGAGGTGTTTCCCCAGCTGCTTCTTGGCGTTCACGTTCCGCTGCCAACTCTTCTTCTGTAACGTAAGATTTATAGGCTTTACCTTCAGCCAAGAGTTGGTCAATGTATTTTTGATAGAGTTCCAAACGTTCAGACTGGCGGTAGTTTTCATGCGTCTCTGGGCTTTCATCCCAGTCCATGCCCAACCAACGAAGGTTTTCAAGCTGTGAACGTTCTCCGTCTTCGACGTGACGTTTGCGGTCCGTATCCTCGATACGGATGATAAAGGTTCCACCATGGTGGCGTGCATACAAGTAGTTAAACAATGCTGTACGAGCATTTCCGATGTGTAATAGCCCTGTTGGACTTGGTGCATAACGCACACGAATATCTTTTGCCATATTTCTCTCCTCTTATCTTGTTCGCTATTTCTAGCTCATTTTTCAATCGTTCCTATTATACCACAAAGAAAGCAGGACTGAAATGAATAAGTGACCTTTCTAGCCTTTCTTCCTATATATATGAAAAAAGCCAGAACAAATGCTCTGACTTATATCCAATCTATTTGTATCTTATTAAACGAACACGGGCTACGGATTGTGTCAAAAACGAAAGCTGAATAGCAATTAATTCAAGACACAGTAGCTGATTGGATTCTTCTGTCGCTTTCTAAGCTCAGAAGAATACCTAATCAGCCTTGTGGGGGTAGGACGACGAAGCGTTTATAAATGATATCGCTTCTGTCCTACTCCCTATTTTCACTGTGCATTTTACGGGCTTTGTATCTTATTTTAACCGTTCTTCTAATTCAAAATCGATTGGCAGGGTTTGTAAAAAGTGCTCCAACTCACGTTCCCAGTAGAACCATTCGTGCTTGCCTGAGCTGTGGGTATAGGTGACATCCAAACCTAACTTTTCTAGTTCCTTGACTTCAAAATTATTGGCCTCATAGAGGAAATCCTGCTCCCCACACCAGATCCATAGTTTGGTCTTCTTATCTGAAAACTTCTTGGCAGCAGTCTCTAGCGAATAGGGACTGGTTGTCCAATCCTCAATCTCTCCAAAGATCCCCTTCCAAAAAGCTGGTTGTTCCAAGTCATTGTTTTCAAAGTCCCGATCGTGGAAACTCAGAGCACCGGAAAAACTAGCCGCATGGGAGAAACGATTTGTCTTGAGAGCCAAGAGCATGGATCCATAGCCGCCCATGGATAGACCAGCAATAAAGGTCTTCTCCCGTTTCTTGGTCATATTAGGGAAGAAGCGAGAAAGAGTCTCTGGCAATTCCTCCGCAATGGCCGTGTAGTAGTTGTAGCCATACTGGGTATCTGTGTAAAAGCCATTATTGGTATTGGGTAGGACCACGATTAGATTGGTATTTCGCAAAATGCGCTCCACATTAGTCCGCTTCAACCAGGAATGGTGGTTTCCATTCATCCCGTGCAAGAGATAAAGGACTGGAATATCTGTATCCGCTGGATCTTCCACGCGCGATGCATCGGGATAAAGGACGGACACACCCCACTCCATCTTCAAGGCTTCTGAATAATACTCAATCTGCATAACTGCCATTTGATTTCCTCTTTCTACTGTTAAAAACACTCGGCAAGCCTCTGGCTGCCAAGCGTTTCGTTTTCTACTATTATTTCACTTCCATCACGACTGGTAGGATGGCTGGACGGCGTTTGGTTTGTTCAAACAAGAACTTAGACAAGTTGTCGCGTACCAAGCCTTTTAACTCACCCCAGTCAAAGCTGTCTTGTGCCAAATAGTCTTCAACGCTTTGGTTGACCAATTCGCAACTTTCACGAAGAATATCCCGACTCTTCTTAACATAGACAAAACCACGGGTGTGCACACGCGCTTTGGAAATAATCTTCTTCTCTTTGCGATTCACTGTGATCGCCACGATAAAGATCCCGTCTTCTGACAAGACCTTGCGGTCACGAAGGACAATATTGCCCACATCACCAATGGCATTCCCATCGATCATAACATCTCCAGCTGAGACGCTACCGGCAGGGACAAAGTCCCCCTTTTCGTACTCCATCACAGTTCCGCGTTTTGGAATAAAGATATTCTCAGGCAAGATACCGACTTCCATCGCTACTCGTGCATGGGCATCCAATTCGCGGTATTCCCCTTGGATCGGGAAGAGATATTTAGGACGAAGAAGGTTGATCATCAACTGCAAGTCCCGTGCGTTTCCGTGACCAGACACGCGCAAGCTTGACGTGATCAATTTGACAATGCCACCCGCTTGGTAGACCATGTTTTCCACACGAGCCACCACAGCTTCTTTAGCAATAGATGGTGTTGTAACGACGTAGACCAAGTCCCCATCTTTGATTTCCACATAACGGTGACGGCCAATAGACATCTTGCGCAAACCGTTGATCGGCTCACCCATCCGGCCTGTTTCCAAAATGATCAATTCATGATCCTCGAAACGGCTCATTTCTTTTGGCTTGATCAAGAGTTTTTCGTTGGCAAGAGACAATTTGTTCAAGCGAATAGCTGTACGGACGATGTTTTCCACATCAAACCCTGTCAAGACCACTCGACGGCCAGTCTCAGCCGCAGCATCAAAGACCTGCTGGATCCGAGAAAGGTTGCTGGCTACCGCAGCTACGATGACACGACCATCCCAGTCTGCAATCGTATCTAAGATGGCATCGCCTACTTCTTGCTCACTGGCAACTTGAATAGTACTATCCGCATTGGCCGAATCACTCAAGAGAGCGAGTACGCCTTCGCGTCCAATCTCAGCTAGGCGAGCAAAGTCTGTCGCATATGACTCGCTGGCAGTTTGGTCAAATTTAAAGTCTCCTGTGTAGACGATATTGCCCTCAGGAGTGCCAATCACAATCCCGATACTTTCAGGGATGGAGTGGGTTGTTTGGAAGAAAGAGACGACGGCATCGCCAAAATCAATCTCAGAATTCTGATCGATGACATGGAAATCGTTGAATTTCTTCACACTGTCATTGCTTTTTACAAAGAGTTTAGCCAACTCAATGGTCAACTCTGTCCCGAATACAGGAACTTTTGCTTCCGCCAAAAGATAAGGCAAGGCCCCAATGGCATCTGCGTGACCATGGGTCAAGAAAACACCCGCAATGCGGTCCTTGTTTTCAAATAGATAATCCATGTTGGGGATAACGACATCCACCCCAAGTTGCTCATTTTCTGGATACTTCAAACCTGCATCCAAGACAAAAATTGAATCGTTCACTTCGGCAACGTAGAGATTTTTCCCATTTTCTCGAACACCGCCAAGAGTGACTAATTTAATACTACTCACTGTTGTCTCCTTTAGTGTGATTATTTTAATACTTACGGTCCTTGGTCGCCCAAGTCGAATTACAGCTTTGCAAATACTTGCATATCCACTTTATTATACAATTTTTTTCTCTTTTTTTCAAAAAGCTTTCCACAGCAAAAAAGTCCTCTCATCTGAAGTAGATGAGAGGGCTTCTAGGCGCCTATTTTTAGGGGGAAAAGACCCTAAAGATGGTAATCTCCCCGTTTATTTTCAATGATCCGCATGGCTGCCTTGATCACATGAAACTTGCCTAACAATTCCTCTAGGCGCTTACTATTTCGTTCGCTCAATTGGCCGTTCTTGACTGCTTGGGACAGGCGATAAAAGTCATCCAAGTCCTCCCCAATGTTTTCAAACAGCTCTTTGGCTTCCTTGAGTCGGTAGCGATTGACCAGGTGATTCACATCTTTTTTGAAGGAAGCGACATTGCTTTCGTGAATGTCCGTATAAGCTTCCTCTTCTTCCTTAGATTCTTGGTAATTGACTGCCTTAAAACAGGTGATAAACTCCCGACTTTTGATATTGCAGACAAAGATGACACCATCACTAGCTACATAGGCTTCTGTATTGGCGGGTTGAACCACATTACTATCATAAGGAGAGAGGGAAGGGAGGTGTTGGTTGATCCACCTGTTCAGGTGCTGATCATCTACGCCAAAGCGCTCAAAAGCTCTTTGCCGAAAATGGTCACGGCAACTATATTCTTGCGCATACGACAATCCCATACTCTCACCTCCTCCTGGGTATTTTATAAAAATGGCCTCCAGTCTTACGGGACTAGAGGCCTGGTCTGCTTCACTGACTTGGTGCAATTAACCTTTTGGCTAACAAAACAATGTTTATGATGTTGATTTCATTTAATAGTATTTGTGTAAAATACCAGAGGTTTTCTTTGCTATCCCAAATCCAAATGATTAGTTTTCGACTGGACGCATTGAAGTTTGAAAACCTTTACAAAAAGCTTCTACCTACTATTCCCACGTTTTCTTATGTCTCCGGACAAACTAAGCAGGTTTGCCCGACCGTCCAACCGATCCGACACACACGACATGACTGCTCTTTTACGATAAGAGCATGAACAGATATCAGCAAAACAGGCCTAAAACGAAGTAACCTAAATTTTAACTCGATAAGGCATTGGTATCAATCCCTTCTTCATCTTTCTACCTTTATTATACTCAGCTTCCTAGGCAATTGCAAGCGATTCCAGCTGAAACTAGTTCCTATTTTTATGCGGTTTTATAGATGATTTAAGGAAAAGAAAAGAGGATGGGACAAAAGTCCTAGCCTCTCAATTATTTTTGGATTGTCGAGCAAGACACAGTGGTTGAGTGGGCTATACTACGCTGATTTCATCAGCTTTTACAGCCCTACTCAACTGTGCGGAGGTGGGACGACGAAATCGAATTCTAACGAATTACCGATTTCTGTCCCACTCTCTAGCATGCAGACAAACTACTTCTACATCAGACCACCTAAGTAATGTCGCTTCTGTCCTACTCCCATTTTACGGGCTTTGTATCTTATTCTTTCTCAAATAATTGATAGTAGTCTGCGATGGTCATTTGGGCTTTTTCTTCTTGATTGAGGTCTTGGACGATGTGTCCGTCTTTCATCACAATCAAGCGATTTCCATATTTCAAAGCATCTTCCATATGGTGGGTGATCATAAGAGCTGTGAGGGCATCTTGTTTCACAAACTCATCGGTCAAGGTCATTAGGGCCTGACTGGTTTTTGGATCCAAGGCTGCAGTGTGTTCGTCTAAAAGCAAGAGTTCTGGGCGTTTCAGTGTCGCCATCAACAGACTCAAGGCTTGTCGTTGCCCCCCTGATAGAAACTCAACGGCTGTGTCGATATGATTTTCCAAGCCATTGCCGATCTTAGCAAGGACCATTTGAAACTCTTCTTTATAGCTGGCCAAGTGACGCGGAATCAAGCCACGTTTTTCTCCACGAAACTTCGCTACCAAGAGGTTTTCCGCTACTGTCATGCGAGGCGCTGTGCCCATTTTAGGATCTTGAAAGACCCGCGATAGGTACTTGGCTCTCTTTTCAGGAGAATAGTTGGTTACATCTTCCCCCAAAATATAAATCTTCCCACTGCTCACCGGAAGCGTCCCAGCAATGGTATTAAAGAGGGTTGATTTTCCAGCTCCATTGCCCCCCAAAATCGTGATAAAATCATGCTCTCGAATTTCCAAGGAAACATCATCCAGAATGACTTTTTCTTCGTTCATCCCATTGCTCACGGCTTTGGTTACATTTTTTAATTCTACAATTGCTGTCATTTACTGAGTTTTGCTCCTTTCATGATTTTTCCCTTAAAGGTTGGAATCATCAAGCAGATAGCTAAGATCAAGGCACTGAAGATTCGAATATAGCTGGTATTGATGCCAAGCGCAATCACGGCCCAAATCAAAAATTGGTAGGCGATCGATCCGATCGCAATACTGAGCAAGCGCTCTGTCAAGGTGACATTTGAAAAGAGCACCTCTCCAATAATGAGACTGGCAAGCCCAATAACGATGACACCAATCCCACGTGAAGCATCCGCATAGCCTTCTTGTTGGGCCATCAGTGCACCAGATAGAGCAATAATCCCATTTGAAATGACCAAGCCCATCAATTCCATCCGGTCAGTGTTGATCCCAAAGCTCTTGGCCATATCTGGATTGTCCCCTGTCGCAATATAGGCTTGACCCAAGCGTGTATCCAAGAAGAAGATCAAACCAAGGATCACAAGCGTTACGAAAATCAAGCCAATCAGGATCTCATTGAACCCACTGGCAAAAGGAAGAAATTCCTGAATTTTTTTATAGCCCAGAAGTCCTAAATTAGCCCGCTGCATGACAAAGAGAATAACCGAGTTACAAGATGTCATTACAAGGATCCCTGACAAGAGTGTGGGGATTTTCCCTTTTGTATAGAGAAGACCCGTCGCAAGTCCTGCCAAGCACCCTGCACCAATAGCAGCCAGCGTCGCAAGGAGTGGATTGACCCCTTTGGTAATCAAGGTTACCGCTACCGCTCCTCCAAGCGGGAAGGACCCTTCTGTCGTCATATCTGGAAAATCTAGAATTCGGAACGTCATAAAGATTCCTAACCCTAAAATGGCCCAAATCAAACCTTGTGAAACAATTGAATTAATCATAGTTTCTCCCTTCGATAATAGTAGTTTAATTGTATCACAAATATGGAGGAGAACCTATAGGAAATTGTCATCAATTCCCTTTTCATGCTTTATAAAAAAACCAAAAGGTTGTGCCTTCTGGTTTTTAATCGTGAGATTTTTTAAAGGATTAAAAGAAAATCTTAGTCTTCTTTTTTCTTTCTTGACAAAGCATAACCGGCAGTAGCTAAACCAATAAGTGCTGAATAAGTCATGAATGATTGTTCAACTGAACCAGTATTTGGCAATGATTTCTTAGATGATTCTGGTTTTGGCTCTGGTTTTGGCTCTGGCTTAGGCTCTGGTTTTGGTTCTGGCTTAGGCTCTGGTTTTGGTTCTGGCTTAGGTTGTGGTTTTTCATTTTCCTTGATAAGCACAACATTTTTATTCCATTCAACAACTGGTTTTTCTGTTTCTTTCTTAACAGGATCCTTCACCAACTCAGGTGCTTCTGGTTTAACCGGTTCACTTGGTAAGACAGGTACAGTTTTATATTCTGGTTCTGTCGGTGGAACTGGTTTTTCTTTAACAGTTGGTACTTCTGTCAATTCTGGTTTTTCAGGTTTAACTGGAGGTGTTGGTTCTGTTGGTTTAACTGGCTCTTCACCTGGATCTTGAGGGAAGCCAACGTTTGAGTTGATAGAGAACCAATAGATAGTTGCTTCGCCTGTTGCGTTAGCACCTTTTGCTGTAAATTCAAGATGACCATCTTTCAAAATAACAGCAGCACCACCATAGTAAAGGTAAGGGCTCGTAGGATCATCCCAACCCTTAGTTTGACTTGAAGAGTCTGCATTAAATGTAGCACCTTGATCCATGTATTGGTTTTGTTCTTTAGCAGATACTTCTTTTGTAGATGAATCTTGGTCTACACTTGAATTTGGAAGTTTAATAAACTCTTTGTCACCAATGTTTACAGACTCAACGTGAGGAGTATCTTGGTGTTTCATTTTTGGTGTGTATCTCAAAACACCTGATGTAGCGTCTACAGTGTAAGAACCGATAACATCTGATTTATCACCAAATGTGTAATCTTCAGTACCAACTGAGTGACCATTTCCGCCACCAGATGCGTTCACTGTTGTAGCATCAACTGTTGTTTCTTCAGTTACTTTGAAGGCATCATCAACCCATGTTGCTTTTTGAGCAACAATTTTCAAAGGATTATCAGCATTGATATCAACTTCTGCACTACCGAAGTCAGCTTTCCCGCTTTTCTCAACAACGTCTGCACCATCAAGTTTTGGTTCACTTCCATCTGAATATGGATCCCAAGTTCCACGAACTGTATTGCCTTCGCTATCTTTAGCTTCAACAACTAGAGGACGAGGTTTGTCATTTTCAACATAAGATGCACCATTCCAGTGGTTAAGTGAGTTAAGGGCAAGGATTGCATTGTGTTGTGACAAATCAATCAATTGGTCATTTTCATCATAAAACTCAATGTCAACACCAACTGTAACTGGGTTTTCAGTATCAGTTGAGCTACCAATTGTCATTGTAACCGCTGGATCGTTATAAATTTGAACGATTCCTTTTCCATCTGATGATGGAAGGCTCTTCACTTCGTATTTATAAACAACTTTTGCAATACGTTTTTCTTCGCTACCTTTTACAATTTTAGCTTGAGTAAGTCCTGTGTATGTCACATCAAATTTATCTCCGACTTTTACAACTCCCCACTCGATTTCATTGTTAGCATATGGGTTTGTAGTTGTCAAATCAGAATCTTGTAGATTCTTAGTTTCATACATCTTAGTAGCTTTACCATCACCGTACATACGAGCTTGACCTTCTTTTGTCAAGTAAGTTGTTAATCCAGTTGTTTGGTGTGTGATTTTAGTTGTTTCACCATCAGCAAGTTCTTCAGAGAGGAATGTCAAATCTTGTTTGTATTTCTCAGGATTTCCACCACGCTCTGCAACCATCTTATTGAAGGCATCTTTAGCATCATCGTATTGTGCTTTTTTCTTGTTGTAAATTTCGAGCTCAATCAAGTAAGCAGCTTGTGCTTCATCATAAGCAGCTTTTTTAGTCTTGTAGTCAGCTAATTTAGCTTCATATTCTGCTTGAGCTAATTTATTACTTTCAGTAGCTTCTTGATTTGCTGTTACAGATGCATTGTATGCTGCAAGTGCTGTTTTATATTCTTCAAGAGCTTTTTCATAAGCAACACGTGCTTCTTCATTACTCTGTTCTACTGCTGTTTTTTCTACTGATTTTTCAGTCAATTCTTTTTTGTAAGCAGTAAGTTTTTCGTTGTAAGCAGCAAGCTCTTTATCGTAGTTTGCTTGTGTAGCAGCATTTTTAGCATCAACTTCAGCTTTTTCTTTTTTATAAGCTTCTTGATTTGCTGCTACTTCAGCTTTATAATCAGCTACTGTTTTATTAATATCAGTAACTTGTTTTTCGTAATCTTTAGCAGCAGCTTCCTCAGAATCTTGCTTTTTAGTCTCAGTTTCTTTAACTTCAAGACCTTCATTTGTTGCAGCAGTTTTAGCTTCTTCCAACTTCTCTGGAACCGCAACTTCTTTTGTTTCTTCTCCAGCTACTGTTGTAGTTAAAGTAACAGGTGTAGTTGCTGATGAAGTTTCATCGGCAGATACTGTAGCAATACCTGCAACAGCAATACCTGCAACAGCAATAACTGTTGCGACTGCAACAGAACCAAAAGCAACTGAGGTTTTTCTCAAGGCATACTTAATCGTTTTATTATTCTTTAACGATGACATGACAAACTCCTTTTTAATTGTTTTTTATTTATGCTTCTCAAGCAAAAAGAATTTTTGTTCTTCGACGTCAGAAAAATCGTAACAAAAATTATTTTAAAAGTCAAGTATTTTTATTTGTTTTTTTTTACTTTATTTTCAGGAGTTTTTTATTTTGATTTCAAAAAGTTTACGTTATTGTTGACATTTTCCTATGATATGTCGTATAATTTCAACTAACAAAATTTAATGATTGGGGGATATAATGAAATTTTCAAATAACTTTTCTCAAGAAAAAGGTCATGGCTATTTCCGTAAGCGTAATAAAGTACTTGTATCTATGATTACGGTCTTTGGTTCCTTGATGTTAGGTTCTGTTGCTATGGCAGATGAAGTTGCTTCTACTACAACTTCAACAACAAACGTAACAACATCAAGTCAACCAGCCACTAGTACTGAAACCACTAGTGAGCAACCTACTACAACAACTAGTGAGGAAAACCCAAAGACTTCCTCAAGTGAAGAGACATCATCTTTGCCTCAAACTGCAAGTGCCACTGAACCAACAACTCGTAGTACTTCAGCGGCAACAAGTACTTATAACACACCAAAAATCCAAAACGATGTAACATTTAATAAGGCCACATATAAAAGTGGTGAGGATGTTAGCATCTCAATCAATAATCCTGACGTAACTTCGTCTGATTTGACAGTGTCTCATTTAGACAAAGTTATTTATGAGTTGAAAAATGCTCCAGGAAATTCACTTGTCATTCCAAGCTCTGTTTTCTCTCCAAACTCTGGCTATCTCATTGACGTCATCGGAAAGAATGCTGATGGAAAACAAGAATTTCACAAGGTGGCTGGTCTATCAGTTGAAGATGATTGGACTGTATATCCACGTTATGGTGTTGTAGCAGGTTCAAAAGACAATCACAATTCGATCACTAAAGAGCAAGTGGAAGGATATAAAAATAGTATTGACCAATTGGCCAATATGCACATCAATAACTACTTCTTCTACGACGTTTATAATACACCTGCCAACCCATTCCCAGCTAATGTTGAACGATTCACACAAGATTGGGCTACTTTCTTGATTCCGAAAGGTGAGACTGACCCCGAAAAACGTAAAACATACTTACCAGTTATTGACACAGATGCCGTTAAAGAGTTGGTTTCTCATGTCCATTCGACTGGTGCTAAAGCTATGCTTTATAACATGATTTACGCTGTGTCTCTTGATGAAAAAATCCCAGACCAAGTAAAAAGTGCTATCGTACGTAACTTACAAGATCACTTCAACTTTGGAAAGACTGGTGATATTACTGCAACAGACATCCAACAATTTCTTGATCCAGGAGATCCGAACTGGCAAAACTTTATCATCAATGTGATGTTAAAAGCCATGAAAGAAGGTGGCTTCGATGGTTGGCAAGGGGACACTATGGGGACTAACTTGGTTGAAAAAGTTAACGAACCTGGAAAAGCTTTCTCTTTAAGTGAAAACTATCCAAAACTAGCCGCAGCTGCAACAGAGGCCCTCAAAAAAGAAGGCTATGACTTCATGATCAACGATATCTCTACTGGAGATGCTGATCGATTAGGAAAAACCAATGTCTCTGCACCTTACGCGGAAGTTTGGGGAGATAGCATCGCCTATGATTCTACCTATCAAGCCTTAACACGCTTGACTGAGCGTATGCGAGATTTATACAACGGAAAATCTCCAATTATCGCTGCTTATACTCACCGTGAAAAAAATGCAGCAAAACTCAGCAAAGACAATGAATTACTAACAGATGCAATTATTGCAGCAAGTGGAGGTTATCATATGACCACTGCTGCTCTCAATACATCTCAAGATGAAAAAGGTTTTGGTGTTATTCAGGCTGAATGGTACCTCAATCAAAACTTACCAGTCAATGCTGATTTTGCTAATGCAGAATTTAACTACCAAGAATTTATCGTTGCCTACCAAGAACTCCTTCGTGGACGCGACACCTTGGCGCATGATACTCGTCGGATTGTAGACAATACAAATGTCCTGGTCAACGGCAACTTCATCGGATCCAACCTGGATAATGCTGACGGGGTTCAACCTGGAACTGTTTATACCATTACAAAAGAAACCAAGACAGGTGATCGGATTGCTCACTTGATCAATTTGGTCGGCATTACCGAAAATAAATGGAACAGCGCTGTTAACTCCACTACCAAACTGACTAACATCCAAGCTTTTGTACCACTTGGTAAAATTTCAAAAGATCAGGCCGAACATGCGAATATCTACTGGGCTACCCCAGATGCAGTAGATGGAAAGTATAATATTAAACTTCGCGAAACTACTGCTAATGTATATTATGATAGCGGGGCTGGTCAATGGATGGCTGCAATTGATGTTCCTAGCCTGAATGTATGGGATATGCTCTATGTCAAACTTAATGAAGTTGCCCGTGTTATTTATCAAGATGAAAATGGTAAAGAACTGGAACGTTCAAGCGACTTTGTTGGCCATACTGGTGAAAAGATTGACTACTCAACAAAAGATACGATTGCTAAATACCTGAAACAAGGTTATAAACTAGTTGAGAACGAATTTGATAAAAATGGACCAGTAAAATTTGACCGAGATGCTTCAAACATTAATGGTGATGGCGTACAGGAATTCATTGTTCGCTTTACACCAAAAATTGTAGATTTTTCTGAAACACAACCAATTCGAGTTGGCCAAGTTGTTCCAGGAGATACCGATGGTAGCATCTATCCAACTCCTAAAGCTCCAAATGGAAAATCTATTAGTGATCTCAATCATTTATCAGAAAAAGTAACTCGTACTATCACTTATGTTACTGAAGATAAGAATGGTAACAATCGTCAAGAAGCTGACATCGTTTCAAAAACAGATAGTTTAAACTTTAGCCGAAAAGGAACTATCAATTTGGTAACTGGAGAAACAACACTTGAAGATTGGGTGACTAAAGACGGTACTACTTTCGCAGATTATGAAAATCCAGTCAAAAATGGATATGTTGTCGTATCTAAAGAATCAAATGCAACAATCTCTCCTGATCTTAATAAATCTGGAGGTCATACTGGAATCCTAGCTGAATCTGATGACATTTCTGATATTGTTGTCTACCGACCAGTCGGTGTTTATACAATTAGTTATGCATCAGGAAAAGAACCATCAAATGCTATTAAAGAGATTCCATATTTAAATGATTCTTCTAATCCAACTGCTATTTCAGCGCCAACTGCAACTTTACCATATATTGAAGGGTTAGAACCAAAAGATGCTCGTGGACAAGTCTTAAACCTTGTGGATCCTCTTGACGAGACCAAAGGCTATCTTCTTCCAAGCCCTGATTCTCCAACAGCTGATACTACTATTACCTATGCCATCACCAAAGGATCTGTCAGAGTACGATTCCTCACTGAGGGAAGTGACACTGATCTGCAAGAGGCGCAAGACCTTGTGACAGAGGTAGATTCCGGCACCAAGTACACCAGTGAGGCCCCAACAGAAATCACAAAAGATGGTCGTATCTACCATCTAGTTGGCCACCGTGCTGATTCTGCTGATCCAAGTGGCACAGTCACTAAGGGAATGAAAACGGTCATCTATGATTACAAGTTAGCTACGGGGACGGTCATCGCGCGATTTGTCATCCAAGATACGAGCACTGAATTGCAACCAGAACTTGCGGTTGCAACGAATGTGGACAATGGAACCCATTACGTCGCTAGCGCACCAGATGAGATCTCCTACGACGGCCACATTTACGAACGGATCGGTGCAGCTGATCAAACTGGGAAGGTAGAAGTGGGGACAACCATCTTGATCTTTGCCTACAAGGTCAAAGAAATTCCTACTCCACAACCATCCCCAGAAACAGAAAAAGAAGAAACAGTTAGCCCTCTTCCTTCCGTGACAAAAGTAAACACGACTGATGCTCATGAAGAAAAGGGATCACCACTTCTTACTAATAAAGAAGAGGAGAAACCTCTTGAAACTACAAGCCAAACAGAGGAACTCCCTGAAGTTGTTCCTAACACCACTCAAGAAGGAACTCACCTACCTGCAACAGGTGAAGAAACCTCTCAGCTAGCCCTACTTGGACTTGGCATCTTGGCAGGTTTGGCCAGTCTTATCTCTTACAAAAAGAAACAAGAGTAGCTCTAAAACAAAAAGAAACTTCCTATGGAATTCTGTTCCAAGGAAGTTTTTTTATATTTATACAACTCATTCAGAGTCTAGATCCCATTTATGAGGGCGACTGACGACAATAAGGGTGTGAAGTACTACCACTCCAAACCCTACTGTATTCCAATTCAAAGTGGCTTCATTTCCCTTGTTGCCGGCAGTTTGAAAGATCAAATTGCTTTACTAGTATACTGTTTTCTCTACTTCAAGTCAATGGATATTCGCTGAAACTAGTAACAGAATGAAATGACTAATCGAATAATTTCTGAAACATTTCATAATATATACGCAATTTTTTCTAAGCTTTTAACACCAAACAAAGAGGCCTTGCTCTTTCGAGCAAAGCCTCTTCCTGTTGGATCTAAAATTGTCACCTCATCAACAAGTTTGCTGATGTCACCTCAATTTTAGTCTTCGCGTTTTTTACGTTTTGCAAGTCCCGCAAGGCCAACCAAACCAAGTGCAGCACCTAACAATGCAGCAGATGCTGATTGTTCTTCACCAGTTTCAGGAAGTGCTGGAGCTGGAGGAGTTGTAGGTGTTGGCGGTGTTGGTGGTGTTGGAGGTGTTGGTGGTGTTGGTGGTGTTGGTGGTGTTGGTGGTGTTGGCGGAATAACAGTGTTATTAAACTCTGTATCTTCTGGCAACTTAGTAGTAGCTACTATTACCTTACCTGCTTTATTCACCACGATACTAACAGTTGCAACCATCTTATCGTATACAACGCTAGAATCTGTGCCACGGATTTCTTCTACATGATAGAGATGAGTTCCTTCTTCACCACGTTTGAATTCAAGAGCAGTTACTTCTTTTCCTTCTTTATTAGTATATTTAACTGGAGTGAATTTAATGTTTCCATTAGCATCATTTGTTACTGTTGTAATCACAACACCATCTTTGTCTTTAAGCACAAAGCTGAATTCGTTGGCTTTAAGTACACGGCCTTCCAAACGTTTCGTGAAGTTGAATTCTACTGAAACAGGGATGTTCACAACACGTTTTTCAGTTGGTTTGTTTGGTTTCTTCACTGTCTTGCTTGTTGGATCGTATTGATGTACGATTTGAGCCGCAGTGTTTTCAATGTCCACACCATCTTTAACAGTATCTTTCACTGTTGCTGGGATATCGAACTTGTAGTAACGTCCAAACGCAAACTTAGTTGTGTCGATCACTGGAGTATTTTCTGCGTCTCCAAGTGACTTAGTCAAGTCCGCTTTAGAAGTTGCAGAGATCACACCGTTTTCAACTTTGATATCAAATTTAGCAGTCACATCTTCGCCTGTTACAGAGTCGTAAGCTTTGATGTTTGCAACATTGATGTCAAGTTTGTCTTCTTCGTAGTCATCAGTAACACCAACAGATTGGATGTTGTGCGCTTCAGTGAACTTAGTTGTATCCAACCACACTTGGTAAACAACCTTATCGCCACGTTTCACAGTCTTAGTATTGATGTTTGCTGCTTCATTATTATCAGCCTTATCAGCGTAAGGATTTGCGTTTGTTTCCGCAACCTTGTCTGCCAATTCTTTATCATCATCAAGAAGTGATTTACCAGTAAGGTCGAATTTCTCAGCGTTCAAGATGTATTTCTCTGGGTTGAACTCTGGGGTTTCTGGAGGAGTCACCTTGTTGTTAAATTCTTTATCCGCAATGTCGCCAACTTTCGCGATCAGAACTTTAGCTGTTCCGTCGTGTGAAACTGTGACTGTCACATTCGCTTTCATTGTGTCGTATGTAACGGTTGCGTCTGTTCCTTTAACTTCTTCTACTGTGTAGTTGTGAACGCCTTCTTGACCTTTTTTGAACTCAAGTTTAGAGAACTTAACGTTACCATCTTTATCGTTCTTCACAGTTTCAAGAGTCTTACCTGTTGAATCTTTAAGAACGAAGCTGAATTCGTTGGCTTTAAGCTCACGGCCTTCCATACGTTTAGTAAAGTTGAATTCCACTTCAACTGGCACGCTGTTGACACGTTTTTCAGTTGGTTTGCTTGGTTTTTCAACTTTCTTAGTAGTTGGGTTGTAGTAGTTGACTACTTGAGCCGCAGTGTTTTCAATATCTACACCACCAGGAACATCAGCTTTCACTGTTGTTGGGATGTCGAACTTGTAGTAACGTCCGAATTCGAACTTAGTAGTGTCAATAACTTGTGTGTTTTCCGCATCGCCAAGTGACTTAGTGAAGCCATCTTTAAGGGTTGCAGTGATCACACCGTTGTTCACAGTAATATCGAATTTATCTGTTACTTCTGCGCCTGTTACTGAATCGTAAGCTTTGATCTTAGTAGAATCAAGTTCCAATTTAGCTTCATCGTAGTCATCTGAGATTCCTACTGATTGGATGTTATCCTTGTTAGCTGCGTCGAATTTAGTTGTATCAAGCCATACTTGGTAAACCAACTTGTCGCCACGTTTAACAGTCTTGGTATTGATGTTTTCTGCTTCGTTGTTGCCTGTTTTGTCTACATATGGATCTGTATTTGTTTCACCATATTTATCAGTCAACTCGTCATCATCATCAACGAGCTTGTCGCCTGTGATATCGTATTTCTCTTCAGAAACAACATATTTCTCTGGTTGGAACTTAGGTTCTTCTGGAGGACGAACTGTGTTATTGAATTCTTTATCAGCTGGTTCTGTCACGTTTGTGATCAAGGCTTTGGCTGTACCATCATGAGAAACAGTAACAGTTACAACAGCAGCCATTGTGTCGTACTCAACAGTTGCGTCTGTACCCTTAACCTCTGTTACAGTATACTTGTAAGTACCTTCTTGACCCTTCTTGTATTTAAGGGCAGTAACAGTTTCACCAGCTTTATTAGTGTAATCTACTGGGGCAAACTTGATCTTACCAGCTGCATCGTTGGTTGCAGTCGCAATCACAACATTGTCGCTGTCTTTCAACTCGAATGTGAATTCGCCAGCTTTCAAATCACGGCCTTCCAATTTCTTAGTGAAGTTGAATTCTACTGAGATCGGAACACTGTTAACACGTTTTTCAGTTGGTTTGTTTGGTTTTTCAACCGTCTTGCTTACTGGGTTGTAGTAGTTAACAACTTGTGCTGCCTTGTTTTCGATATCTGCACCAGCTACAACATCGTCTTTCACTGTTGCTGGAATATCGAACTTGTAGTAACGTCCAAATTCGAACTTAGTTGTATCAATGATTTGAGTATTTTCAGCGTCTCCGAGTGACTTCGTGAAGCCATCTTTGAGGTTCGCTGTCAGAACACCATTGTTATCAGAGATATCGAATTTCGTCGTAACGTCTGCACCAGTAACTGAATCGTAAACCTTGATATCTGAAGCATTAACAGTCAATTTATCCTTGTCGTAGTTATCTGTGATTCCTACTGTTTGGATATTGTCTTTGTTAGCTGCATCAAATTTAGTTGTATCCAACCATACTTGGTAGTAAAGTTTTTGACCACGTTCAACTGGTTTCGTATTCAAGTTTTCATCTTCGTTGTTGGCAGTTGTATCGACATATGGATTTGTATTTGTTTCACCATATTTATCTGTCAATTCAGAATCGTCATCAACGAGCTTAGTACCTGTAATATCGAATTTCGCTTTAGAAACAACGTATTTCTCTGGTTGGAACTTAGGTTCTTCTGGTGGAGTTACTGTATTATTGAACTCTTTATCAGCAGCGTCTGTTACGTTGGCAACAATTGCTTTAGCTGTACCATCATGTGAAACAACCACTTTAACAGTAGCAACCATTGTGTCGTATTTGACAGTTGCATCTGTACCAGGAGTTTCTTCTACTGTGTAGTTGTAAGTCTTACCAAGATCATCACGACCGAATTCGAGAGTCTTGAAGACGATCTTACCAGCAGCGTCATTCTTCACGCGCTCAACTTCAACGCCGTCTTTCTTCAATACGAATTCGAATTCGTTGGCTTGAAGTTCACGACCTTCCAAACGTTTCGTGAAGTTCATTTCCACTGGAACTGGAACGCTGTTGACACGTTTTTGTGTTGGTTTTTCAGGTTTTTCAACTGTCTTGCTTACTGGGTTGTAAACGTGAACTGTTTGGTTGGCTGTATTTTCAATATCAGCACCAGCTTTAACAGATTCTTTCACAGTTGCTGGAATATCAAATTTATAGTAACGTCCAAATTCGAACTTAGTTGTGTCGATAACAGGAGCATTGACTTTATCTTTGATAAATTCACCTTTAGAAGTTGCAGTGATCGTACCATTTTCAACTTTGATGTCGAATTTATTGGTTACTTCTGCACCAGTTACTGCATCATATGCTTTGATGTCCGCTGCATTGACATCCAATTTATCAGCATCGTATGTATCAGATACACCAACGTATTGGATGTTATTCGCTTCAGTGAATTTAGTTGTATCAAGCCATACTTGGTAAACCAATTTAGAACCACGTTTAACTGTCTTAGTATTCAAGTTTTCTGGTTCGTTGTTGTTTGTCTTGTCTACATATGGATCTGCATTTGTTTCAGTGTATTCATTTGTCAACTCATCGTCGTCATTCATCAACTTGTTACCAGTGATGTCGTATTTCTCTTTAGAAACGACAAATTTTTCTGGTTGGAATTCTGGAGTTTCTGGAGGAGTGACTTTGTTGTTGAATTCTTTATCTGCAGTACCATCAGTAGCGTTACCGTTGGCATCTTTACCACCAGTTGATGTAACGTTTGTAACAGTTGTCAATGAGTGACCGTTCTTGGCAACTTCAACTGTAACAGTTGCTTTCATTTGGTCGTAAGTCATTCCAAATTCTTTATCTGCAGGAATCACTTCTTCTACTGTATACGTATGAGTACCAACTTTCGTATTGTCGAATGACAATTCTGAGAAGGTTACGTTACCAGCAACATCATTTTTCACTGTTTCAACTTCGTTACCAGTAGCATCTTTCAATACGAAGCTGAATTCACCGGCTTTCAATTCACGGCCAGCCAACTTCTTAGTGAAGTCAAATTTTGTTACAACTGGAGAAACCACATAGTTGTTAAACTCAGTGTCTTCTGGCATTGTAACAGCTGCGCTCAAGAGACCTGTAGCTGCATTTTTGGTTACATTAACGGTTACGACTGCGTTCATTGGATCGTAGTCGATGTTTGTATCTGTTCCAGCTTTTTCGCGCACAGTGTAAGTGTGTTCACCTACAGCGTTGTATTCAATCGCATCAAATGTAATAGATCCATCAGCTTTATTTTTCTTAGTTTGGATCACATTGCCATTTTCAAGCAATTCGAATGTGAAGGCATCTGCTTCAAGTGCTTTACCTTCAAGACGTTTAGTGAACTTGAATTGAGCTTGCGTAGCAGCAGGTGTGAAGGTATTGTTGAACTCTGTATCTGTTGGAAGAGTTGCAACAGCAGTAAGCGCATGGCCTGACTTCGTAACAGTTACTGTTACGTTCGCTTTCATTGGGTCATACGTCATACCTGCTTCAGAACCTTGAACTTCTTCTACAGTGTACTTGTGATCACCCACTTGAGCGTTTGTAAATGTCAAGGCATCGAAACGAACACGTCCGCTAGCATCGTTTTGTTTTGTTTGAAGGACTTTACCATCTTTGTCTTTCAATACAAAGCTAAATTCGCCGTCTTTCAAGTCACGACCTGCAAGAGCCTTGCTGAAGTCGAATTGAGCAGTCACAGGAGCCACAACGTGGTTGTTGAATGTCTTGTCATCCGCACCAGTTGCTTCACCGCCTGTTGAAGTCATTTCAGTCTTGGCACTCAAAAGACCTGTTGCAGCATCTTTCGTAACAGTTACTTTCACGCCGATTGTCATTTCATCGTAGTCTACATCGGCATTGTTGCCTTTCACTTCTTTAACAGTGTAGTTGTAGACACCTTCTTTATCAAATGACAATTCGCTAAAGTTAATCTTACCGTTAGCTTTATTGGTAACAGTTTCATTAACATTGTTATCACCAGTCAAGGTAAAGCTGAAATCACCAGCATTCAAGTTACCGTTTGAAAGTGATTTATCAAAGTCAAGATTTACTTTCACCGCACCTGGAGTGAAGGTATTGTTGAACTCTGTGTCCTCTGGAAGCATATTAAATGCTTTAAGTACATGACCTTCCTTCGTAACAGTAATGGTCACTTCAGCCTTCATTGTATCGTAAGTCATACCAGCTTCTTTATCTGCTGGAATCACTTCTTCAACTGTGTAATTGTGAGTACCAACTTGAGCTTTTGTAAATGTCAAGTCGTCAAAAGCGATCACACCATTTGCTTTGTTCTTTTTCGTTTGAATAACATTTCCAGATTCATCTTTAAGAACGAAAGTAAACTCATCATCTTGTAACTTACGACCTGCAAGAGCCTTACTGAAGTCAAACTTAGTCTTAACTGGAGCTACTACGAAGTTGTTGAACTCTTTATCTTCTGAAGGAGGTAAAGAAGGATTTTTAGGCTGACCATTTTCATCCTCGCCTTTAACTGAACTATAAGAAACGCTTGCATTCAAACTGCCATTTTCTTCCTTAACTGTGACTGTCATGGTAACTTCCATGTCATCATAGTCAACATCAGCATCTGAACCCGCAACCTCTGTAACTTTGTATGTATATGTCCCAGCTTTAGTGAATGAAAGCTCTCCAAATGTAACTTTTCCGCCTTGGTTAGTTACCGTCTCTGTGTGTGAGGCAGTATCACCCGTTGAAGTAATCTTAAAGCTGAAATCGCCATCATTAAGCGAACGTTTGTTTTCTGCATTTAAATCACTAAGAACTTTAGTAAATTCAGGCTTAACCTTGATGGTTTCTGTCTTGTCGTAGTAGTAGATTGGTTGTTTGTATGGTGTCAAGGAGTTGAGCAAGTCAACGTTGGTACCAATACCTCCTACTCCACGTTCCAATTGTGAATTTGGTGAAAGGTGACCGATATTGTCTCCCAAGAAAGGAACAAAGACTGTCTTATACGGAGTGTAGTTAGCAGCCCATTGGAAATCGAACGGAACTGTCTTACCATTTGGATGATTAACGCCGTCAGTACCAGTGAAAGCTATTGTATTAAGAGGTGATTTCTTAACAACTAGTTCTCTAGTATTCGCTTCTCCCGGCTTGATTGGTTTGGTTTCTGCTAAAAGCATATAACCATCCGTGTTTAAAGTACCATCTGAACGTTTATTTTGTTGCTTTGGATCTAGAAGGTAAACACGAACCACTACAGATCCATCTTCACCAACGATTTCCTTGATACGTTTAATCCCAGCACGCTCAGCATCCATGAATTTGGTACCAACGGTGTAAGGACGGCTTACATAACCAGAAGTTGTATCTGGATCAGCTGTTTGATATAGGGTATAAGCTGTTTCTCTAGTAATTTTATCCGTGAGTTTTTCAGTCTTTGTAAATTGACGTTCTCCAGAAGCTGTGAAGTTTTGACCTTCCTTCGCTTTCAGAGTATATTTGGCTAACTCAGTTTCACTTCCATTTTCTTTATAGTCCTGAGTTGTAACAGACTTACCAGTTTCCTTGTAGGTAGGGTTTTTCTTGTCAACAAGTTTATAGTAAGTAGTCTTTTCAACAGTAACAGGAATCTTAAAGTTTGTATCCGTAACTTCACGACCATTATAAGCAGGTTCAACTGCATTCAAAATATCGTTTGAGTTACGTGCAGAATATACAGCCATATAATGAGCTTGTTCAGCTTCAGTAAGATTATGACCAGGAGCTACCAAAGCTTGAATCGCTGGACCAACTTCAAATCCCATTTGAATAAATGGTTGGTCTGTCTTACCAGGACCTTGACCAGCACCTGCTTGATAGTCTACTTGTAGGGTCAACTCATTATTAGATTTTGGAGTGGTCGTAGTGAATTTTTGAATACCACTAGTTGCAGTGACAGTATGTGTTTCAACTACATTACCCGTATTCTTATCAATCAATTCAACCGTAGTATCGGTGGAAGTACCAAACGTCTTATAAGCACGCGCATAATAGTTTGTATTATAACGGGCATTGAATTTTGTCAGATTCCAGATACCAAAAGTATAGAAGTCACCTTCTTTAGCTTGGTAACCAGCAGGAATTGTTTGAGAGTGCACAGATGCTCCGTTAGGATCTGTCATGTCTGGATCAGCAGCGACTTTATCAGCTATAGCCGTTATAACATCAATCGGTGCTACATTATGGTCTGTCAATGCACGACGTCCACGACGACGGCTACTTGTTGCCAAAGCTCCACCATTAGTCATATCAGTTGCTGCTCGATCGAGTACTACACTGCGATCTTCTGTTGCAGAATCTGGTTTAGGAGCTTCAGTACCACGAAGTAATGCTGGCTGCGCTGTAGGTTTGAGGGCTACTGGTGTTGCTGGTTCTTCACTTGCAGCTGCTCTTTCTGAGCTTTCATCTGCTGCAACACGAGTTACAGTAGGTTTTTCTGTAGTAGCTGTTGTTGTAGAGGCTGGTTTAGAGCTTGACTCTTTTTTCTTCTCTACAGGTTTGCTGGTTTCTGATGACGCTGTCGTTTTTGGAGCTTCTTCAGATTTTTTAGTTTCAGCCTTTTCTTCTTTTTTAGCTTCTGCTTTTGCTTCCTTGTTTTCTGTAGCAACTGGTTTCTCAGTTCCTTCAGATTTTTCAGTCGCTGAAGCTGGTGCTTCCGAAGTTGCAGCAGAATTAGAAAGGTCTACTTTCGGTGCTGGTGCTCCCACACCATAGACTGGGGAAGCAGCTGGTGCTTCTGCTTGACTTGACTCTGGTGTAACAGGTTGTGCTGCTTCTGAAGCTGCTGTTCCCGCAGATTCAGAGGCTGTTGTTGCTTCATCCGCTGATGCAAATTGAGCTCCTGCAGCAAAGAGTGCTGTTCCTAAAAGAACTGAACAAACCCCAATGCTATATTTTCGCAATGAAAAGCGCTGGCGCTTATTAAATACATCCTTCATTTATAGGATCTCCTTTTCCATATTTCATGATTCCATGATACAAATGAAATTGTAACATTCTTGATAACAAGAGTCAATCTGGTGAAATTAAAATGTAATGTTTTTGTAAAAATGTCATATTATACCACATATTTTTTAAAAATTTGTGTCAAATTGTCACATTTCTTCCTATTTGGTTCACTTTTTTTACACCAAAAAAAGAAAAGTACAGGAAAACTAAGATCGTTCTGTCTTCCTATACTCTTCTATATCATTATTTCACTTCTGAGATCAATCCGGTGTCCACATCATACACAGCTCCCGAAATAACGACGTCCTCTGGAATCAAAGGAGAAGCCTTTAAAAGCTCCATATCCTCGCGGACACTCTCCTCAATATCTTGAAAAGGAAGGAAATCGCGATCTCCTACATCCACACCCAGTTCTTTCTTGAGATGCTGACGGAAGCCTTCGTTTTCAAAGGTCTGTGCACCACAGTCTGTATGGTGCAAGACCACAATTTCACGGGTTCCCATTTGCTGCTGGGAAATGACCAAGGAGCGGATCATATCATCGGTCACGCGCCCTCCAGCATTCCGCAAAATATGGGCATCTCCAAGAGCCAGACCTAGTGCAGGCGCCACGTGAAGACGGGAATCCATACAGGTCACAATGGCTACCTGTGTTTTGGGCTTAATCGGAAGACGGAGCTCTCCATGTAGCGCCACATAAGCTTGGTTGGCTGTTAAAAAATTATCAAAATAAGACATGGTCTCTCCTTCATTCCTTTGAAATTCAAATTATCTATTATTTTACCATATCCGATCCTTTCTGTCAGGAGATACCTCCTGTCATCTGTCACATCTGAAAAAAAGCCTTAAACTTCCCGTTTAAGACTTTTCTACTATTTAAATACTTTCTTCAAGACTTCAGCTAGTGTACTCACACCGACCACTTGGATCCCCGATGGCGTCGTGATCCCCGTCAGAGAATTTTTCGGAACATAAATCTTGGTAAAACCGAGCTTGGCAGCTTCATTGATCCGTTGTTCAATCCGGTTGACCCGGCGAACTTCTCCTGTCAAGCCCAACTCTCCGACGAAACATTCCTGCGGGTTGGTTGGTTTGTCCTTGTAGCTCGAGGCAATGGCAACTGCAACCGCTAGGTCGATAGCCGGCTCATCCAACTTAACTCCTCCAGCAGACTTAAGATAGGCATCCTGATTTTGAAGCAAGAGGCCTGCGCGTTTTTCCAACACCGCCATGATGAGACTGGCCCGATTGAAATCAAGCCCCGTTGTCGTCCGCTTGGCATTTCCAAACATGGTTGGTGTCACCAAGGCCTGCACTTCAGCTAGAATCGGACGAGTCCCCTCCATGGTCACAACGATGGACGATCCAGTCGCGCCATCCAGGCGTTCTTCTAGAAAGACCTGACTGGGATTGAGGACCTCAACCAGTCCACCTGATTGCATCTCAAAGATCCCAATCTCATTGGTGGAGCCAAAGCGGTTCTTGACCGCTCTCAGGATCCGGAAGGTGTGGTGGCGTTCGCCCTCAAAGTAGAGCACCGTATCCACCATGTGTTCCAGCATCCGAGGACCCGCCAAGGTTCCTTCCTTGGTTACATGCCCCACGATAAAGATAGCAATGTTATTGGTCTTAGCCAGCTGCATGAGCTCAGCCGTCACCTCGCGTACCTGAGAGACCGACCCCTGCACCCCTGAAATCTCAGGAGACATGATCGTCTGAATAGAGTCAATGATCAGAAAATCAGGCTGGATGCGCTCTACTTCTGCCCGGACACTCTGCATATTGGTCTCGGCATAGAGGTAAAACTCGCTATCGATATCTCCCAATCGCTCTGCACGGAGTTTGATCTGCTGGGCCGACTCCTCTCCACTGACATAGAGAACCGTTCCTACTTGAGACAACTGGGTCGACACTTGGAGAAGCAGGGTCGATTTCCCAATCCCTGGATCTCCCCCGATGAGAACGAGACTCCCTGGGACCACTCCTCCACCGAGTACACGGTTGAATTCCTCCATCTCCGTCTTGGTCCGGTGAACATTGATAGAGGTCACGTCCGCCAATTTCATGGGTTTGGTCTTTTCACCCGTCAAGGATACCCGTGCATTCTTGACCTCTGCGACCTCGACCTCCTCGACAAAAGAAGACCAAGAACCACAGTTGGGACACCGTCCTAGATACTTGGGTGAATTATAGGCACAATTTTGACAAATAAATGTCGTTTTTTTCTTTGCGATGATAAACCTCTTTCTAAATCTCTATCTCACACTCAATCACTTGGCAAAAATCAATCTTCTCATTTGGCACAAACTGGCGCATAAGCATTCCGTGAGTTACAATGATAATAGTTTTATAATTTTTATATTTTTCCAAAGCTCTTAAAAAACGATGACGCATCTCTAGATCAGTTTCATAGCGATAAGGAGAATCTTCAGATAAAGCTCCTTGATGTTTTAGATAATATTCATGAGCTACCAATACACTAGTTAAATCAGAGTTAGTGCCATCTAAGTCTGGACGCCACTCATGAAAAAACGGCTCCACAAACAAGTCCAATCCTGTTTCAACTGCTATATAATGTGCTGTTTCTAAAGCCCTCGTCACAGACGATGAAATAATAATCTCTGCCTTTCCAAAACATACAGTTTTAGCAACTTCTTTTGCCAGACTGCGACCTTTTCCTGTCAATGGTGCTAAATCACGACCAAAACCACTATAGAGTTGGGGATTTTCAAGTTTATCAAGCATACTATAATCTGGCTCCCCATGACGGACAAAGATAATCTTCATCTTATTTCCCTGTACTTCCAAAGCCACCAGTCCGCACGCCATCAGCCTCATCTCCATCTGCAATTAAGAAAGGAGCAAAGACAGCTTGAACCACACGTTCACCGACTTCAAGGACTACTTCCTGGTCGGTAATATTTTTCATCTGAGCAAAGATATGGCCTTCATTTCCTGGATTTCCGTAGTAGTCTCCATCGATAACCCCCACAGAGTTGATTAAGACCAGGCCTTTTTTGCGAGGGTTAGAGGAACGGTCATAAAGATAGAGCACCTCACCCGCTTGCATATAGGCCTTGACCCCAGTTGGCACGAGGACGATTTCTCCTGGTGCAATGACCGTGCGTTCTGCCACCTTTAAGTCGTAACCAGCTGCGTGTGCTGTCTCCCGTTTTGGTAACAAGTCCTGATTGGTATAGCTTGATACAAGTTCAAATCCACGAATTTTTGTCATCTTCATTCCTCTTTCATTCTATATAGTTTCCATCTCTTCTATTATACCATCACTTTGCCCTAGCGTCTCCCCTCTACTACTATTCGTATTTTTAAAAAGAATTCTCTTCAATCTGGAAGTTACATATTGTTTTCATGTTTTTTTCTGAAAACAAAACGCTATCATGACTGATATGACATATAATTTGTGCTAAAAAATGCTATTTTAAGCTTGAAAATAAGCTTTATTTTTGCTATAATTCCCTGTGTAGGGAATAATTTTAAAAGCAAAATATTTTACCCTATAAAATTATTTTGTGGAGGTCGTGTCTCAGCATTCAATTCTTATTACCAACAGATAGGGTTTGAAATATCCAGATCTTTAAGAGTAATCAGGCATTGATGATTAGGCACTATTTTTTTATGAAAAGGGAAGATAAAATGAAAAAGAATAGGAATATTAAAATTTTCTCATTTGTCCTTTGTTTAGTGGGCATGCTTTTCGCTTTAGGTCTGAATCGCACTTCAGCTGAAACTCCTGAAGTTTCAGTAACTGGAAAATTCGTAGATACAATCAAAAATGTTAAGGTATCAAATAATGAAGGCGGAGTTCTCGACTGGGAATTAAAACAATGGGCTACATTCCGTCTTAATGCAGATTTTGATTTATCTGGAAAAAATGTTAAGGCAGGAGATCAAACGATAATTACGGTGCCTGATGCTATAATCATTAACTCTGATAATATTGAAATCAAGGATATCAATACAAATGAGGTGATTGCACATGCAAAACTAAGTGCTGATAACAAGTCCATTACTTTAACTTATACGGATTATGTTGAAAAACACTCAGATACTAAAGGAACTTTCTTCTTCTATGCTCGTGTCGATTTCAAAAAACACCCTCAACAAGGAGAAATTCCAGTTGAGATTACGATTAATAAAGAAACAAAACCTGCCGGGAAGATTACATTTAAAGGTATCGGAGATGGAGATCCACAAGTTTTATCAAAGACTAGTTGGGTTAATGAGAATGACCGAAAAGAGGTTCAATACACTATTTCAGTCAATCGTACAAAACAAAACATCAAGAGTGTAACAATTGAAGATCACTTGAAATTTACAAATGCTTCTTACGTAAAAGATAGCATTAAGGTTGTCAAAGGTAAATTTGCATTTGTAGATGGAGAATGGAAATTCTCTGACCGTGTTGATGTTACAGATCAACATAAAGTTACAGTCGCTGAAGATGGACAATCTTTTGTTATTGATTTAGGAGATATTACTGAAGCGGATCAATACCGAATCGATTATAATGTTCGATTAAACTACCAACCCGTTGATGGCGAATTATTGAATAATGACGCTACATTAAAAGGTGAAGGTGTCGTTATTAAAGAAGTGACAAATGGTGCTTTAGTTCAAATTGCTGGTGGTGTTGGTGTTGGTTATATTTACTCAATCAATATCCATAAAGTAGATGAGGCGAATCAACCACTTAAGGGTGCTAAATTTAAAGTAGTTCGTCAAGCTAATAACCAAGTTATTGGTGAGTATGTATCAGATGATAATGGTAATATTGCTGTTAACAAACTGTTGAAAGATAAATATATCATCACCGAGGTTGAAGCACCATCAGGCTATGTCATCAAGAATGCAGATACAGAAGTTAATATTGAAGATTTTGGAGCTGATCGTTCAGTAACTAAAACAATTGTGAATCCGAAAGATAAGCCAAAAGAAACACAAGCTACCATCGAACTAGAGAAAGCTCTTACCGGTCGTGCTCTAACAGATGGCGAATTCAGCTTTGAATTGTACGAGGGTGCAACTAAGCTTCAAACTGTTACCAACAAAAACGGAAAAGTAACATTTGCACCAATTGAGTACACCGAAGAAGGTGAACACACCTACACTGTTAAGGAAGTAGCTGGAAATACCCCAGGTATTACCTATGACAAGACTGATAAACAAGTAACTGTTAAGGTGAAAAAAGATGGCGACAACCTGAAAGCAGATGTGGCTTATCCAGATAATAAAACCTTCTCAAATACTTATACGGCTCCTCAACCAGCAAAAGCTAAAATTTCAGCTAGCAAGATTTTAGAAGGTGCTGAATTGAAGAATGGCGAATTCAATTTTCAATTGTTGGATGAAACCGGAAAAGTTCTTCAAACAAAACAAAATGCTGCAGATGGTACGGTAACCTTTGATGACATTTCATATTCATCAGAGGACGCAGGAAAAACCTTCCACTACACGGTCAAAGAAGTTATTCCTGAAAGCAAAGCAAAAGGAATGACCTACGATGAAGGAAGTATTGATGCTACTGTAACTGTCACAAAAGATGATGCAAGCAATACACTCAAAGCTTCTGTGGCATATGGTGATAAAACATCCTTCACCAACAAATTAGTAACAACCTCAATTCCACCAACTCCTCCAACTGTTGACAAACCTGAATTGAAACTCTACAACATTCAATTGCACAAAGCTAACGCAGATGGAAATGCTCTTGCAGGTGCTGTATTTGGTCTCTTTGAAGCTGATGGTACTACTCCTGTAGCAAATCCTTATGGTGCAGGTCAAGCGACCGCAACTTCTGATGCAAATGGTCTTGTAACTTTTACAGGATTTGAAGCAAAAGATTATGTGGTGAAAGAACTTACTGCTCCAGAAGGTTATCAACTATCAACAGATGTGATTAAAGTTTCTGCTAGCGAGTTGAAAGCTGCGACTAACCTCGTCGTAGACAAAGGAACAGTGGTCAACAAACCGTTCACTTCAATTCCACCAACACCACCGACTGTTGACAAACCTGAATTGAAACTCTACAGCATCCAATTGCACAAAGTGAACCAAGAAGGGAAAGCTCTTGTTGGTGCCGTATTCGGTCTCTTTGAAGCTGATGGTACGACTCCTGTAGCAAACCCTTATGGTGCAGGTCAAGCGACCGCAACTTCTGATGCGAACGGTCTTGTAACCTTTACAGGATTAGAAGCAAAAGATTATGTAGTAAGAGAGCTTACAGCTCCAGATGGTTACCAATTATCAGATGAAGTCATCAAGATCGCAGCTAGTGATTTGGTTGCTTCAAACAGTGTAGTGGATAAAGGAAATGTCGTTAACAAACCGTTCACTTCAATTCCACCAACTCCTCCGACTGTTGATAAACCTAAATTAAAACTTTACAATATTCAGTTGCATAAAGTGGACGCAGATGGAAATGCTCTTGCAGGCGCTGTATTCGGTCTCTTTGAAGCTGATGGTGTCACACCAGTTGCCAACCCTTATGGAGAAGGACAAGCGACTGCTACTTCTGATGAGCATGGTCTTGTAACTTTCATTGGATTTGAAGCAAGAGATTATGTTATCAAGGAATTGACAGCCCCAGCTGGCTATCAATTGTTGAGCGATCCAATCACTGTTACAGTGGAAGACTATGTGAAATCTACAAACTTTGTAGTAGATAAAGGAAATGTCGTTAACACGAAGACACCTCCAACTCCGCCAACTACTCCTTCAACACCTCCAACACCTTCGACTGATAAACCTAAAGGAAATCATCCTTCTGGTAAACAATCAAAAGAAGGTAAGAAACAAGTCCTTCCTTCTACTGGTGAAACAGTAAGTACTGGACTTATTGCAGCAGGGCTTGCCCTTGCAGGTGCTGGAAGCATGCTCGTTGCTAAAAAGCGCCACGAATAATTCTAAAACAGGTTTTCATCTAGCATTGCTAGATGGACCTGTTTTTTTTATTGATGACCGCCCTGTTTTCTGATCTTATTTCCGGTGTTTTTGCGTCTTTTCTAAAACACAAAAAAGAGATCAGCTCAAGTCCAACCTCTTAACTTCATTATAATTCCTGTAATAAATAACGGAAGAGTTCTAAATTCCCTTTTTCTTCATTGACCAAGTATTCTGGATGCCACTGCAAGCCCATAATCCGATGGCCATCTACTGCTTCAATCGCTTCGATGGTGTGATCACGCGGATCAAAGGCAGTCGCACGGAAATTTGGTGCAAGATCCTTGATACTTTGACGGTGCACGGAATTGATCCGACTGGCCTGACCAAAGAGTTGCTCTACCACACTACCTTTTTTTGTCTCGATAGAATGGGAAGTCCCAAATGGAAGACCTTGCCAATGACCTTCGATCTCTTGGTTGAGTGTTCCTCCAAAAGCCACATTGATCAACTGAACTCCACGGCATATTCCTAGAACCGGTTTGTTTTGGCGAACTGCTTCCTTCAGTAGGGCAAGCTCAAATTGATCGCGTTCGATATTGTAATCATCGCTTTCGATCGTTTTTTCTTCGCCATAGAGACTAGGATCGACATTTTGGCCTCCGCTTAAGATCAATTTGTCAATCGTTTCAACATAGTCCTTAACCAAGGAAGGATCTCCCATTGGAATGACCATTGGAAGCCCACCTGCTTGACGGATCCCTTCCGCAAATTGACTAGACACGGAGGAATGAAGGTTTTTCCCTTCCGGGTCAACCGGACAGAGATTAGCGGATACTCCAACAATTGTTCTGCACATATTCATTCCTCCTTCATTTTAACTACTACTTATCTTACCACCCATTAGTGATAGTGTCTAATATGTATTTTTTAAAACCGTGATAGATTTTATTTATCACCCTCACCTTCCTCACAAAACAATTGATAATCATACAAGTTTTTTTACCTATATTATGTTAAAATAGAGAGGAAAATAGAATCGTCCTTCAAGGCACTCATTAGGCCTTTTCGAAGGTGCAAGCGCTAGATTCCTAGCCTTGTTGAAAAATAGACATAGAAATGGAAGATACAATGGAAAAACAAACCGTTGCAGTATTGGGTCCTGGTTCATGGGGGACAGCCCTTTCACAAGTCCTCAATGATAACGGCCATGAAGTCCGTCTCTGGGGAAATATCCAAGAACAAATCGATGAAATCAATACCGATCATACCAACAAACGCTATTTCAAAGATATCGTTATTAGTGAGGAAATCACTGCTACGACTGATTTGAAAGCTGCCTTGGACGGAGTAGATGCTATCCTCTTTGTCGTTCCTACAAAGGTGACCCGCCTGGTCGCTAAACAAGTCGCTGAAACACTGGATCACCCTGTCACAGTCATGCACGCTTCTAAAGGGCTAGAACCTGGTACACACGATCGGATTTCTCAAATCCTTGAAGAAGAAATCCCTGCTTCTCTTCGCAGTGAGGTTGTGGTCGTTTCTGGACCGAGTCATGCGGAAGAAACCATCGTACGGGACATCACCCTCATTACAGCTGCCTCAAAAGATTTAGAAGCTGCACGCTATGTTCAAGAACTCTTTAGCAATCACTACTTCCGCCTCTATACCAATACAGATGTCATAGGAGTGGAAACTGCTGGAGCCTTGAAGAATATCATCGCAGTCGGAGCTGGGGCCCTGCACGGTCTTGGTTATGGGGACAATGCCAAAGCAGCTATCATCACGCGCGGTCTCGCTGAAATCACGCGCCTTGGCGTTAAGCTCGGAGCTAGCCCATTGACCTATAGCGGTTTGTCTGGGGTCGGTGACTTGATCGTTACCGGAACTTCTGTCCATTCCCGCAACTGGCGAGCTGGGGATGCTCTCGGACGTGGCGAAAAATTGGAAGACATCGAAGCCAACATGGGCATGATCATTGAAGGGATCTCTACGACCAAAGTCGCCCATGAGCTGGCCCAAGAATTGGATGTCTATATGCCGATTACACAGGCCATTTACCAAGTCATCTATGAAGGAAAAGATATCCGCGAAGCCATCCACCACATGATGAGCAATGAATTTAAAGAAGAAAATGAGTGGAAATAAGTCAACCACCCTATCATCAATCCTACCCTTTAGAAAGGAAACTATATGACTAAAGTTAGAAAAGCAGTCATTCCTGCGGCTGGTTTGGGGACACGCTTCCTCCCAGCTACCAAAGCTTTGGCAAAGGAAATGTTGCCAATCGTTGACAAACCTACGATCCAATTCATCGTAGAAGAGGCTCTGAAATCTGGAATTGAGGAAATCCTTGTCGTAACAGGGAAGGCTAAACGTTCGATCGAAGACCATTTCGATTCTAACTTCGAATTGGAATACAACCTCGAGCAAAAAGGCAAGACTGACTTACTCAAGTTGGTCAATGATACAACAGCGATCAATCTTCATTTCATCCGTCAAAGTCACCCTCGAGGTTTAGGGGACGCTGTTCTTCAGGCAAAAGCCTTTGTTGGAAACGAGCCTTTTGTCGTTATGTTGGGAGATGATCTGATGGACATCACTAATGATGATGCCTTGCCATTGACCAAACAATTGATGAACGACTACGATGAAACCCATGCGTCAACTATCGCTGTGATGGAAGTCCCTCACGAAGAGGTTTCTTCTTACGGTGTGATCGCACCTCAAGGCGAAGGCATTAACGGTCTTTATAGCGTTGAAACTTTTGTCGAAAAACCAAACCCAGAGGATGCTCCAAGTGATCTCGCTATTATCGGGCGCTACCTCTTGACTCCTGAAATCTTTGATATTCTTGCAAATCAAGAACCAGGTGCTGGCAATGAAATTCAATTGACGGATGCGATCGACACCCTCAATAAAACCCAACGAGTCTTTGCCCGTGAATTTAAAGGCCAACGCTACGATGTAGGTGATAAATTCGGCTTCATGAAAACTTCGATTGACTATGCCTTGAAACACCCTCAAGTCAAAGATGATCTTAAACAATATATTATCGACCTTGGAAAAAAATTAGAAGCAACTGAACAAACTGCAGACTAAAAAAGAAGGAAGAGAGATTTCATTCTCACTTCCTTTTTTTGTTGTATCTTATAAACTGTATCGTTTAATGGGTTCTACGTTTTTCGATGTAGTAGCCAAATCCAAAAACTGTCAAAAGAACTCCGCCTACCATCGTCGCGATTGAGATACTTTGTCCGGTTGATGGTAATTTTTTCTCACCTTTCTTCACTTCAATTTTTGCTGCAGATTTATAAACTACTCCATAAGTCGAGAAATGAGAGGTTGTAAATGTTACGGCTGACTTATCTTCATTTAGTTGGAATTGGAAGGATTCCAATTGACCATCTTCACCGATACCATAAACTGCTTCTACTTCTTTTTGCCCATTGACTGGAATGGTCACAACCGTTGAACTAATTTGATGTACAGGATTATTTTGGTTCGATAATTGAATATTATATGCCTTGTACTCTTTACCAGCTAGTTCTTTAACATCTTTCAAAACTTCAACAAGGAGACTATAGCCACCTTGAGCAAAATCAGGGTTTTGCAAGACGATACCTGTTGCCTGGTCTACTAAAATATATGAATTTGTTGGTAAAACTGGGCGACCAACGGTACTAACACTGTTACTGTTTGTAGGAACAATAGTAGTTGTACTACTTGGTGTTGTTTCCTCCTTGCTTGGTTCTGTACTTGACTCTGTGCTTGGCTTCGTTTCTTCCTTGCTTGGTTCTGTACTTGACTCTGTGCTTGGCTTTGTTTCTTCCTTGCTTGGTTCTGTACTTGACTCTGTTGGATCCTTGTAGTCATCTGGTAAAGATGCACGGTATGGATCATCTGTACGACCTGCTTCTTTAAGAGTTGCAGATAATTCAGACTCATATTGCTTGAATTGTTTGAAGAGACGTTCAGACCGAGCTAAAGCATCCTCAGTCACTTTATCTTCAACTGCTTTTGCTGCAGCTTCATCAGCTTTCAAGGCTGCATATTTGCTATCACTAACCTTCTGTTCAATGATCAATTGTTCTTCGAGAGCTTTCCAGTGATTTTGAATCGATTTTCCAAAGAGGTCTTGATTATTGATGGCCATCTGGTCAATATGCCATACTGTCCAATACCATGAATTCGGATCATAGGTAGCAGTTTGAGGTTTGAAAGCTTTATAGGTATCTTTTACATTTCCATAGAATGGAACATAAGGAGTGTTCCGAGATGGTCCCATACCAAGCCATAAAGTACCACCAAATGATTTTGGAAGGTTTGGATTGATTTGGTAGACATGGGCATCGATGACGTTTTCGTTTCCTAAAGCATACTTGTATTGGTCTTTCCGAACAGTATCGTTGCTACCATCGTCACCTTGTTTCTTAACACCGATTTGATCATCTGGTACAAAGCGTCCATTCAAGTGTTCAAAACGGTTCCGTTGCAAGGCAAAAGCATCTTCCAAGGTGTATTTTTTGTTTGGATCGGTTGGTGAACGGAAGAGCTCATACTCATCATCCTCATAAGTGACTTTAGAGTCTGGATCTAGCAAGGTGATTCCTGCATAGGTCCGTGAGCGGTCTCCTTCAGCATATTTTTCTGGTCCATAAGATTTAGCGATATGGAAGTTGCCATCTTTGTCTGTCTTGTAGTTACCAGATTCCTTGGCTACTTTTTCGACATCTTTAGAGGCAATGACATTTTCAGTGTCATTCAAATCAACATGACCTAGGTAGTAGGTATTTGCAAAGACTGCATATTTATCTTCTGGCACCTTCACCGCTACATATTGGTGGCCAGAAAGAATTTCCATATACCAAGTTTCATTTTGGTCTGCAAAGACGACCACATTCCCTTCAGCTGAACCTTTTTCTTCGATGACTTTAGCCAGTAATTCAACTCCTTCACGAGCTGACTTAACGCGTGGTAACACTACGTCCAACATAGCAGCTTCTGGAATTCCGTTTTCTGTCAATGGGTCCGTCTTCAAGACTTTCTTATTCGGGATAGCTGTTACTGTCGCAGTCATGGATACACCGGCTTCATTAAATCCATGTTCACCAAAAGCACCGTTACTACCGTCACCACGAGCAGAGTCATAGGTCGCTGTGTATTTCATTTCATTGGCAGCATGCGGGTAGGTGAATCCGTTAGATTCATCCTCGATCTGATCTCCCTCGTTATAGGTCTTAGCATCGACCACAACATAGTTTTTGTTGTGTTTTCCACCATTTGGATAATAAGGGTAGTCCTCTGTCCGACCAAAGAGAGTGGTCCCATCCTTGGTCAACTGGCGACCAATGATAAATCCACAGCAGGCCTGAACGGCTTGAATTGGTAGGAGTAAGAACGTCATCGCTATCAAAGCTAGTTTAAACAACCATTTCTTCATGGCAAATCTCCTTTATGTTTGAATGTTCCTTTATAGAAAAAGGGAGCATCCCCTATTTTTTATACCTTAAGTCTATCTTTTTTTCACCTCTTTTGCAAGCGCTTTCTATTTTGTGTTTTTATACCTTTTTACCCATGATTACCTTCTCTATGGGCCTACCAATAGTGGGTTCACTCGGCTCCTGCAAGTATATTATAATAAATATATACAATTCTTTGCATTTCAAACAATTTTCTGTTAGTTTACGATTTCGCTACATTTTTTAGAAAAAAAGAGGCTGGGACAAAAGTCCTGGCCTCTCAATTGTTTTTGGATTGTCGAGCAAGACGCAGTGGTTGAGTGGGCTCTACTACGCTGATTTCATCAGCTTTTACAGCCCTACTCAACTGTGCGGAGGTGGGACGACGAAATCGAATTCTAA